>Ga0207693_10000098_pt1 | contig 77389 bp, 65 predicted proteins | sample LARL81metaG_FD_184347 | JGI IMG/M metagenome (GOLD analysis project Ga0207693, IMG submission 184347) | Corn, switchgrass and miscanthus rhizosphere microbial communities from Kellogg Biological Station, Michigan, USA - LAR L8-1 metaG... | ecosystem: Host-associated > Plants > Roots >...
ACAGCCCCGGCGACTGCTGCTATCAACTCAAACCGGACAAGTCACGTGCTAAGAAAACCGGACGTTTTAACTTGCTAACGACAGGCCCGAATGACAGCCCAAATGACAATGGGATCGGCGATCTTGAAGGCCATGGCCCCAAGCAGTGGAAGAAAGATCGCGTGTGCTAGTCTGACTGCCATGCAGGGTCAAGGGCGGCAGAGCTCGCCGGCCGTCGCCGATAAACCAACCCGTCCCCCATCTCGATCGTGGCGGCATTCTGTCTTTTTTATTATTCTGATCGCATTCCTGCTGCGCGTGGCGGTCATCAGTTTCGGTCACACCTATCGTATTACACCACGCAGAGACCACTTTCAGTTTGGATGGGAAATGGGCCGCATCGCACGTTCGATCGCGCTCGGGCAGGGTTTCAGCTCTCCAACGGATTTGCCCACCGGGCCGAGTGCCTGGGCGCCGCCTGTTTATCCGTATATCCTGGCGGCAGTCTTCAAGTTATTTGGAATTTACACTCAGTTGTCGGCCTGGATTATTCTCACTTTCAACAGCATTTTTTCAGCGCTAACCTGTCTCACACTCTATCGAATCGCGGAGAAAATTTATGGCGTCGCCGTGGCTCGGGCTACGGCGTGGACGTGGGCGCTGTTTCCCTACGCTATCTACTGGCCGGTGCGGGTGGTGTGGGAGATGAGTTTGAGCGCGTTCCTGTTGAGCTTGGCGTTATGGCTAACCTTGGCCATGTCTGATAAGAAACAGCCACGCGGCCTTGACTGGCTTGGGTTGGGACTCTTGTGGGGCATGCTCGCACTGACAAACACTGCGCTGCTTTCAATGCTGCCATTTTGTCTGATCTTTTTGCTGTGGCGCCTGCCGCGACGATGGCAGCAATTTGCTGGAGCTGCGCTATGCATCGTTGCCGCTGCGATAACAGTAAGCCCGTGGCTGGTGCGCAATTATTCCGTGTTCGGTAAGTTCGTTTTTGTGCGAGATAATCTGCCGCTCGAAATGCACATGGCCAACAACGAGCAGTCCTCGGGCCTTTGGACACGCAGCGAACACCCCGGCAACGATCCCGAGTCGATGCGCAAATTTCAGGAATTGGGCGAACTTCGTTTTATGGAGGAGAAACAGCGGGAGGTTCGCGAGTTTATGCGTGAACATCCGGGACAGTTCATTCGCTTTAGCCTGGAACGCGTCGTCTATTTCTGGATTGGGCCTCCTCAGGCTGACATTGTGGGCGGTTACGATCTGATGATTGCGCGTCATGTGGCGTTTGTTCTGCCCGCAATCGCTGCCTTTGCCGGACTCTGGCTCACGGTTCGCAACCGCCAGCAGGGAGGTTTTCTTTTGACGTGTTTTGTGCTTATTTATCCGCTGCCCTATTACCTGGTAAATCCCTTTCCCCGATATAAACATGCTATTGAGCCGGAAATGATTCTTCTGGCGGTGTATTTGTTCTATGAAGCAAGCCAAATTCAGATCAATTGGCCCTCTCTACGAAAAACCTAGAAAAAGAGTTCCTCGCGTTCCTGGGAGATTTCTCGGCGTGCTCGCGTTAATACGGTTTGACCTAATCACAAGCTCAAAACGAATTTTGCAACGCCCCTCTGCGTACATTGGCGAGCCTTTCTCTATCATTTACATTTAAAGTATGCGCAGCATTCTGCAGAAGCCGGCGTTGAGGTACGTCTTCGCCGCCAACATGATTTCCATGCTGGGCAGCGGTATGAATTCCGCCGCCGTCGCCTGGTACATCCTGCAGGCTACGCATTCCGAGGTTGCGCTGGGCACATTTGCCGTGCTGCAGACGCTTCCCGCCATGTTAATGCTTCCCTTCACCGGGGTCCTGATTGACCGGGAAGATCGTAGACGTCTCGTGATGATGCTGGACGCAATCCGCGCGGTGATCATTCTTACCGTTGCAATTCTGGCGTTCATCGGCAAAGTTAAGGTTTGGCAACTTTACGCAATGAACACTCTGGTGGCGGCGGGTTTCTGGATGTTCTGGCCAACCATAACGGCGCTGATTCAGGAACTGACGCCGGGCGAAGAATTTGTCCACGCCAATACCTTTTTGCTTGCGGGAATACAGGGTGGCTGGTTGATTGCCGGATCGATCGTTGGTTTCGTGTATAACCACATCGGTCTGGGCGGAGTTTTGCTCATCGACTTCTCCACTTATCTGGCGTCGTTTCTTCTCTATTTAGGAGTCCGTAAGGGCCGCCATGTTGTTCCTCGTCCCGCAGAATTACAAGCCGACCTAATAGCGGCGGAATCGACGGTCGAACGATTCATTCGCGAATTGCGCGAGGGGATCGACTTTCTGCGCAACCATCGTTCAGTGGTGACCTTCGGAATCAGTTGGGCGCTTTTCCTCGGAGCGATGATGACCGGCGTCGTAGTCACCGCGCCCCTGAGCGACACCGTGTTTCATGCCGGCGCTGTGGGCTACGGCTGGCTCAACGCCGGTTGGGGCACGGGAGCATTTCTGAGCGTGCTCTATGCGCCGCAACTGATCGCCGCAGTGGGAGCACGTCGGTCAATTGCAATATCCATGGGCCTGCTTGCCATATCGATGATCGTCGCGCCGCTCTCGCCCTGGCTGGCGATTGCAGTCGCTGTTTACGCCATCATGGGTTCCGGAAGAGGAGTAAGCGGGGTAGCCATGAATACCAGCATCATGGAACAGGTACCGCAACACTTCATGGGACGAGTGCAGAACACGTTTTATTTCGCCGGCACTGCCCTCCAAATCATCCTGGGCTTTCTGGTGGGTGCCATCTCGCAGTGGAACCTGGTTGCGGGATTCTCTATCATCGGAATGGTCTATGCGTTGGCCTTCGTGAGTGCGATTTGGCCGGTGCGAACCGTGTCGGCTATGGAAATCGGAGCGGCCGAGTGATGAAGGTCTCAAATTTCAGATTGAGAGGGTCGAACTGTCGCTGAAGTCAGCAAACTGAAACCCAGAATCGCTGTTATCCTTTGCCTTCAATCCCAGGAGAAACGTTATGTCATCCAGCCTCGAGGGTCGAGTTGCGGTGGTGTTCGGAGTCGCGAATAAGCGTTCGATCGCTTGGTCAATCGCGCAGGGACTTCATGAGGCGGGTGCAAAACTGGTGGTAACCTACCAAAATCAGCGCCTGGAAATGGAAGCGAAAGACTTGATTCTTTCTTTAGCGGGCGCGGAAGCCTTCATGTGTGATGTGTCGGACGACGCCGCCATCGACCGCCTTTTCGCGCAACTCAAAGACCGGTATGGAAAGTTACACGTCGTGGTACACAGTGTGGCCTTCGCTCCTGCAGAAGAGTTAAAGGGAGAATTTCTCACCACATCACGGGAAGGTTTTCGCGTCGCTCATGACATCAGCGTCTATTCACTGGTGGCACTCGCCCGCGCGGCAGCGCCGCTGATGGAGGATGGCGGCAGCATTATCACCATGACCTACTTTGGAGCGGAGCGGGTGGTCCCGCGTTACAACGTAATGGGAGTGGCGAAAGCCGCGCTGGAGTGCAGCGTACGTTATCTCGCGTATGACCTGGGTAAGAAAAAAATTCGGGTCAATGCCATTTCAGCCGGACCCATCAAAACGCTGGCGGCACGAGGGATCGGCGATCTAGGTGAGATGATGAAAGCACATGCTGAGCGGGCGCCCCTGCAACGGAATGTAGATGTTAAAGAGGTGGGCGCGACTGGCGTATTTTTGGCGTCGGATGCAAGTTCGGGCATAACGGGAGAAGTGATTTACGTGGATTGCGGTTACAACATTATGGGATTTTAGTACTGAACTGCGAGGACAGAGGCACTATCGTTTATGATTCTTGCCAAAAAACTTGCGTTCAATGTCAGGATAGAATTCCTTTAATAGATTAAAACCCGCATCGAAGGCAAACTGAATGCCTGCGCGCTCGGCAACGTCAGAGAAATTCCTTTCGCTCTGCGGATAGTAAGCCACTCCAATGGCGGACGAAGTAAAGCTGCCCATCACCTCTGAAATATTGATAGACCGTCGTCCAGAATCCTGACGTGTGATCAAGATGCGACTCACCGCGTATCCCACGCGGCTGGTAAATGTTCCATCCGCAAGACGGTAGTAGCGCGGATCCTGGTGAAAAACTGTCGGGTAGACGCCGGTCACGAGAACACCGTCGGTTAAACCATCCGCAAAGCCGGCGCCAAACCGTTTCCCGTAGCCTTCCGCACCCTGACCATACTCTGTGGGATGATTGCGCGCCTGGTTAACGCCGGCTTCCACTGCCACGAAGAACACAGTGTAGGGATTGAGGTACTGCACCGCGAGTTTGAATTTTTGGCCTGAACTAAGCAGTGGCGGATGCATCCCCACTTCCACCAGTCCATAAGCCGGCATGATCCCAAACAACCGCGTCTCGTCTGACCACTCAGCGGAAGCGGTTTGTTTCGCCTTGGTTTGTTCCCCCGGCGTTGATGGCGGCGTGTCCTGAGCACGGCAAGCTGACACACCCACGATCAGCATCACCGAAATCACAGCCCAGGCGAGCAACCGGACGAAAACGCCTCTGAGGAATTCAGGTTTCGAAGCCTGTGGCGAAACGGCTTGACTAAGAAAAATCGCCGCCTTGCCTGGTAGTGATTCGGATGCACCGGTCGTTTTCTGAAGGCCGTTCTGGTTCATTGTGTCTGTCATCCACCCTCGCCAGCGCAATCTCAACGTCCCGTTCGCGCTCGAAGCGTTCAAATTTGTCCCCCCACTCTATCAGGAGAATGCTGTTGGCGGCGATCAGATCATTCAGTCCCAATGTTTCCAGTTGGCGCGAAGTGTCGATTCGATACAGATCGATGTGAAACAGGTTGGCGTCGGGCCCGCGATATTCGTGGATTAGAGTGAACGTCGGACTGGTGACATCCTCCGCCGATGCGGCGTGGAAAGCCTCAGCGATTCCCTTCACCAGCGTAGTCTTCCCGGCGCCGAGGTCGCCGCGAAGGAGGACCAGCTTGGGAGGAGCCAGGGTTTGAGCCAGCGTGCGCCCAAGCGCGACTGTCTCTTCGGCAGAGTGCGTGATGAATTCTTGCGTAGCCATTTTGGTCGAGGACGACGACCAGTATAGCCATTCGTAGATATCGGGAGGCGATCAGCTCTGGTTGTCGCGTGCTTGGGTGGGAACGCGAATAGCCACGCTCGCGCGTCGAGTCTGCTCTGAGCCTTAAACCAATTTAGGAGCGGACCATTGGCTGGAACGGATGCCAAGAAAGCTGCGATCCGTCACGGAATCGACTGCCATGCGCAGTGCTCGATGATCGTCGTCGCCGAGCGCAACAAAACGGAAGGGTTGCAAAGCCCCTTCGTTCGCTGCACGAACCGGGACTAACATCTCTGCCATTCCACGGACCGGGCCGCCCTGAATGTTAAAAGCGACCTCGACAAAGTCACCTTGTCCGAGTGATTTCGGAAGGCGCAACAGGCCGCCAGTGACGGATACAGTTTGGAGTTTACCTTTGGTGTGCTGACCGTCTTCCAGCATGACCAGGGCGGGGACCGAACCACCAAGCTGAATTCGAGGAGAGCGCCGCTGCGGGTGTACTTGGGGGAAGTGTGTCATAAGGCCACGACTATCACATGGCGCGGGCCGGGCTAATAGATTACCGAAGACGCATGCACGGCCGCCCATCATCAACTCCAACAAGCACAGGCTAAGGCCTTACCCCTCAGCAATATGGGCAGGGTAACCGATTCGGGACGACTGACGAACAATTTGAATCTGAGCGTTGCGGAGGCATTCTGTGGGGGCACTGCCATTAGCCGCCGATAGTAACCAGCGAATCCCGCGCCGCTTTTCGGGTCCGACGGAAGGCTTCGGGCAGCGCCATGAGCAAGTCTGTTGCGATCAGCGACGGTTCGCCCATACTCTCGCACGCAATATCGCCCGCCAGGCCGTGTAGGTGAACGGCCGCCACTACAGCGTCCGCAATGCGATCGGGACTCTGAGCGATAAAGCCTGCGGTCAAGCCGGTCAGTATGTCGCCGGTGCCTCCGGTGGCCATGCCGGGATTCCCTGTCGTATTCACCCAAACGGTGCCATCCGGTTGTGCAATCAGAGTTCGGTGCCCCTTCAGAACCACAATCGCATTATGCTCCTGGGCGAATTTGCGGGCCACACTCTGTCGGTCACGCTGCACTGCCGGAATGGTCATTCCGGTGAGCCGCGCCATTTCGCCAGGATGCGGCGTGATCACCAGTTGTCCAACCAGATTTTTCAATTCAGAAGCGTGGTTCTCGAATGCGTTCAGTCCATCCGCATCCAGAACAATCGGCATTTCGCACTTGGTGACGATACTTCGCACCAGTTCTGCGGTTTCGGGATGACGAGAAATTCCTGGACCCACCGCCAGCACAGTCTTTCCCTTGATGAGTGCATCGATTTTTCCCTGCTGCAAGACGCCAAGAGAAATAGTGCCAGCGTCATTTTCTTCCAGCGGCTCAGTCATTAGTTCAGGATGAAAACCCGCGACCGTCGACAGTACTGATTTCGCTGTGGCCACAGTGGACAAGCCCGCTCCGGCGCGCAATACAGCAATGCCGGCCATGGCTGCAGCGCCCGCTTTCCCAATCGATCCGCCAACAACCAGCACGTGGCCAAAACTTCCTTTGTTGGCTGTTCTGGAGCGCGGCTCGATCAACGACGCCAGGTCCCGCGCCGTGATCAGGTTGAGTCGCAATGAAGAAACGATTGCGTCGTCCGGCGAACCGATAGGAGAGATTACCGTCGGCCCAGCAGTAAGCATTCCGAAAACATGGGACGGACGAGGAGCAGTGAAAGTTACAACCGCATGGGCTCGCGCAACCGCACCGACTTGTTCTCCCACTACGTCGGCATCGGCGCCGGAGGGTATATCCACCGCGACCACCGGCGCGGCACTGGCGTTCAGCGCCGCGATAGCCTCGGCATAAAGACCGGTTACTGGCGGACGAAATCCGGTGCCCAAGATGGCATCGAGGAGCAGATCCGAATCGAAGACGGCGCGCGCAGTTTCACTCTTGAGCTGCTCATGCGAAAAAACGGTAACGGGTGCGACTGGCAGTTTCGCAAACATCTCGGCCGCATCACCGCGCAGCTCATTGCGTTCTGCCAGGATCAGCAATCGAACGTCCTTACCCGCCTGTTGAAGCTTGCGGGCAGCGACGAACCCGTCTCCACCGTTATTTCCCTTGCCACAGATAATGCCGATGCTCTTTGCCGTTGGATATTGTGCGGCCATGAAGGCCGCCACCGCGGTACCGGCGTTTTCCATGAGGCTCAGCGAGGAAACGCCAAAGCGCTCGCTGGTGACACGATCAATTTCGCGCATTTCGGCGGCAGTAACGATCTTCATGACGTTCAGCGGTCGTTGGTGGTGGTTGTCGCAACCGAGGAAGCCATTACCGACCGAATATAAAACAAAACGGCCCTCCGCGTACTGAGGAAGGCCGGCAGAAACCACGTCTTGCCTGGTTACTCTCTGGAGTTTTCCGGCAGGGCTTGCACCTTACTGTGATAACGGCCGTAGGTGAAGTACACAACCAGTCCAATGGCGAGCCAGATGATGAGGCGAGCCCAATTAATCCAGCCCAATCGATACATCATATAGCCGTTGAAAATGACACCAAGAATTGGCACCACCGGCACCCAGGGGGTGCGGAATGGACGGGGCTGATCAGGATCGGTGCGGCGCAACAGAATGACCGCGATACAGACGATTACGAAGGCCAGCAGAGTTCCAATGTTCACCATTTTTCCGATGTCGCTGATCGGCACCAAGCTCCCTACGATAGCGGCCAGCAATCCCACCAAGATGGTGTTCTTCCAAGGAGTGCGCCATTTGGGATGAATGTCAGCGAAGAATTTCTTTGGCAGGAGGCCATCGTTGGCCATGGAGTAAAGAACACGGGTCTGCCCTAACAACATGACCAGCATCACGCTGGTAAGTCCGGCGAGCGCGCCGAGTGTGATGATGTGCGAGGCACCGGTGAGCCCTCGATCCAGAAAAGCGCGGGCGATGGGAGCTTCGATATTCACTTCGCGCCACGGCACCATCCCGGTAAGGACCGCCGCCACGGCAATGTAAAGTGCAGTGCAGATCAACAGAGACGCTATGATACCGAGTGGCAAATCGCGTTGAGGGTTCTTGGCTTCCTGTGCGGTAGTTGAGACGGCGTCGAATCCGATGTAAGCAAAGAAGATATAAGCCGCGCCCGCTCCGATGCCGGAGAAGCCCATGGGGGCAAATGTATGCCATTCTCCCCCCCAATTGCTGGCGCTCACATATCGGAAACCGAGTCCGATGACGAAGAGTACCACAGCAACTTTAATCACTACGATCGTGGAATTGAAGCGTGCACTCTCTTTGATTCCGATAGCGAGAATCGTAGTGATGATCAGAGCGATCACGAAGGCCGGCATGTTCCAGCCAAGTTCGACCCCGAAAACTGTGGGAGCGCTCAACCGGGCATGTGCCGCTTGTACCAGTTGCGGCGACTGCGCGGCGATGATATCGGTCACTCGATTTAGAAACGCCTGCGTGCCTGGTACCAGCGACGAGTCAGAAGCCTGGGCCATCTGGCGGGCGACAATATTTTCCGCCGCACGCAAGCCGGTCCAGTGGTCATAGGCAAGCCAAAGTGGCATCTTGATGTGGAAAATATCGAGTAGTTCAATGAAATGATTGGACCAGCCCGACGATACCGTACTGGCCCCCATGGCGTATTCGAGCGTGAGATCCCATCCGATAATCCAGGCCAGCAATTCGCCCAGCGTGGCATAGGCATACGTATAAGCGCTGCCCGCAAGAGGGATCATAGCCGCGAATTCTGCGTAACACAGGGCCGCAAACGCGCATCCCATGCCCGACAGCACGAACGACAACATCAGGCCTGGACCGGCATAATGTGCGCCCAACCCGGACAGCACAAAGATTCCGGCGCCGATGACGGCACCGACGCCCAGCGCGGTGAGTTGGAACGGGCCGAGGGTACGTTTCAGGCTGCGTTCGCCCGACTCCCCGGCTTCTGCCAGAAGCATGTTCATCGGTTTTCTAGCCCAGATATTTGGCATTCCTGTCGATTCTCCTAGGGCAGCTAAACTAAGGCGCCGGTTTCGCTTCCCGACCGCCGGGACCACAGAAAGTAAACCGGAATTCCCAGCAGCACGATGATCAAACCTGGCCAAGTGTATTGCGGTTTGTAGCGCAATAATACGATATCGATAAATAAAGCCATCACAATATAAATGGCCGGAAGCACTGGGTACCCAACCGCCCGATAAGGACGTTCGACATTGGGTCGGGTTTGTCGCAGTACAAATAGACCAAAGATCGTAAGAATGTAGAAGACAAGCACCGCGAAGATGATGTAGTCGAGCAGTTGTCCATAGCTGCCGGACACGCATAGGATGCATGTCCACACCATCTGCACCATAAGCGAAACGGCTGGGGTCTTATGGGTCGGATGCAGTTTCGCTACACTCTTGAAGAACAAACCATCCTTGGCCATGGCGTAGTAAACTCGCGAGCCAGCCAGAATCAAGCCGTTGCAGCAACCGAAAGTGGAAAGCATTATGGCGATCGCCATCAGGGTCCCGCCGGCGGTGCCAAGCATCTGGGTCATAACTGCGGTTCCGACGCGATCCTCGGTGGCAAATTTGATACCGCGTTCAAGAATTGTGGTGCCAGCGGGGTGGCCATCGAGCGGAAGGATGTTCAAGTAAACAAAGTTGCAGGCGGTGTAGAGTGCAATCACCACACCCGTGCCCATGGCTAATGAGAGTGGCAGATTGCGACTTGGATTCTTCACCTCTCCGGCAGTAAAGGTAACGTTGTTCCATGCGTCTGCGGAAAATAGCGATCCCACCTGAGCCACCGCAAGAATGGTCAAAGTTCCCACCAGCACCATCGGACCACCCACACCAACCTGAACCGCGTGCTGCGCCCCTAAACCGGCGTTTTGCCAGAAGTGTCCATGAAAGTTTGCCGCGATCGCCTGGGCGTTGCGGCCGATCAGCAGCCCCAGCAGCGCGAGTCCCAGCAGCGCCGAAACTTTGGCGGCAGTGAAAACGTTCTGGATCAATGCTCCGGTTTTCAGGCCGAAAATGTTAATCACTGAAAGCAGCACGACAACCAGAATCGCCACGAGATTCTGAGTGCTCAGTCCGGTTTCCATATTTCCCAGGACCATAGGACCAATATGTATCGGCGGCACCTTCCAGAAATGCACAATCCAGTTCGAAGAAGAGATTGAAGGAAAGAAAATTCCGAGAAACTTTCCGAAGGCCACTCCCACCGCGGCGATCGTACCGGTTTGAATCACCAGAAAGAGCGTCCACCCGTAGAGGAATCCCCACAATGGCCCGAGTGACTCTCGCAAATAGACGTACTGCCCGCCCGCTCGCGGCATCATGGCAGCCAGCTCGCCGTAACTCAATGCACCAACGATAGTAAGAAAGCCGGTCACCAACCAGGCACCGATGAGGAGCGCTGGCGAATTGACCTCGCGACTGATTTCGGCGGAGACGATGAAGATGCCGGAACCGATCATGGAGCCCATCACCAGCATGGTGGCGCTGGTCAGGCCCAGACCTTTTACTAATTCCTTGTCTTGGCGGCTGTGGAGGTCCCAGTCGCGGGTGACGGCGGGTTTGGGCGTCTTGATCTCGGTGCTCACGGCCCTCCTTGGGGTTGGTGTGGCGCGGGCGCCCTCGCCCGCGAAAACCTAGGCTGGGCGCAGTTCTCCGACTCTACTCTAATATCCGGAAAAATTCCTCTGCTGATTTGCGGGGCTCCAGTAACAAGTCAGATATCACCGCGACCGCATCCGCGCCAGCCCCAATGACCTCCCGGCAGTTCTCACGGGTGATCCCCCCGATAGCCACTAATGGCTTGCGAGTTAACGCCCTGGCCCGCCGCACGGCCTCGACTCCGATCACTGGGTCAGGATTAGCCTTGCTCCAAGTAGAGAATATGGGCCCGATGGCAAGATAGTTAGCAGTGGACTTGTCGGCTTCTGCCAGTTGTTCGGAATTGTGAGTGGAGACCCCTAGCCAGAGACGTTCACCGATCACCGTTCTGACGCCTAGCGGTGAAAGGTCATCCTGTCCCACGTGGACTCCATCGAATCCCGCGGCCAGGCATAGGTCGGCGCGGTCGTTCATGATCAGTTTTACTGAAGAGCCAAGGCAACGTCTGAGAACTCGAGCCTGGTTCAGCATTTGCCGGGCGTTGCCGGTCTTGTTGCGGTATTGCAGCAAAGTGACACCGCCCGTAACTAGTTCAGCTGCAGACCGGCAAAGGGCTTCAATATCCTGGTAGCGGCCACTGTCGAGAATGGCATACAGACGAGGGAGCAAAGTCATCTAAATCTGAGCACGGAAAAGAAAATGCAGTAGCGCCGGGTTCTCGCCCACCCTATCGGGCCGGCCAAAAGCCGGCCCTACCCTTCGTGACTAGCGTTTCGCCGCCACTTCCTTCTTGTCAGAAGGCTTTTCGGTCTGCGCCAGAAATCTTTCGATGAACGTAGTGTCCACGTTGCCCGCGCGAAAATCGGGGTCAGCAAGAATCCTGCGATGCAGTGGGATCGTCGTGAAAATACCTTCGATGATAAACATTTCCAGCGCCCGACTCATTCGCGAGACCGCTTCAGCCCGGTCTTTGCCTCGCACAATGAGCTTGGCAATCAGCGAATCATAATAAGGTGGAATGACGCCTTCCGCATACGCCGCGGTATCGATTCGCACACCGGTACCGCCCGGTGGGTTGAACGTTGTGATTCTGCCCGCGGAAGGCGTGAATTTCTCCGGATGCTCGGCGTTGATGCGGCATTCGATAGCATGACCACGATGCAGGACCGGACCTTGCAAGACATTTTCCATGCGCTCGCCCGCGGCCAGCAGAATCTGGCTCTTCACCAGGTCCACGTCCGTGACCATTTCCGTCACCGGATGTTCAACCTGAATACGCGTGTTCATCTCGATGAAGTAGAGCTGGCGGTCTTCATCCATAAGGAACTCGATGGTGCCGGCGTTGACGTATCCGATCTCAGAAAGTGTCGTGCACAGAACCCGGCCAATCTGATCGCGAAGCTCCGGGGACATCTGCGGGGACGGCGACTCCTCCAACAACTTTTGGTGACGGCGTTGAATCGAACACTCGCGCTCGCCCAGGCTGACCACATTGCCATACTGGTCGGCCAGAATCTGAAACTCAATGTGGCGGGGACGCTCTACAAATTTCTCCATGTAGAGATCACCATTGCCGAAGGCAGCGGCGGCTTCCGATGACGCTGCTTTAAACAGACCAGGAAGCTCCGCCTCGTTTCGGACAATGCGCATTCCGCGTCCGCCGCCGCCGGCCGAGGCCTTGATAATTACGGGAAAGCCGACTTGTTTTGCCCACTCCAGTGCTTCTCCGTCACTGGCCAGAATGCCTTCCGATCCTGGCAGAATAGGCACGCCCGCCCGCTTCATTGCGGCTCGTGCTTTTTCCTTTTCGCCCATCAGACGGGTGATTTCCGGAGGCGGCCCGATAAACTTTATGTTGCACGTTTCAGCGACTTCAGCGAAGTTGGCGTTTTCCGCCAGCAAGCCGTATCCGGGATGAATGGCATCCACATTGGCGATTTCCGCCGCGCTGATCACTGTTGGGATATTCAAATAGCTCTGACCCAGTTGTGGAGGGCCAATGCAGATCGCTTCGTCGGCAAAACGAACGTGTAGTGAGTTGCGGTCAGCCTCGCTGTAGATGGCGACTGTGCGAATGCCTAGCTCCTTGCAGGCGCAGATCACCCGCAAGGCGATCTCTCCGCGATTTGCAATCAGGATTTTCCTAAACATTAGCTAAACTTGCAGCGAAATAAACTTTACCCGGACGCACAGAGACAGCGAGAAAAACTAAAACCAAACAATTTTCATTCGCAATTACTTGACTGCTGAACCTTCAGCGTCGAGAAGCTTATTTGCTGGTTTTCATTGTGTCTCACTGTCTCCGTGGTTGGAAACAAGGCAGTTTCCCTTGCAAACTACTTTCGGGGGCGGATAGCGAAAAGATCTTGCCCGTATTCAATTGGCGCGTTGTTTGCGACCAATTTTTTCACGATCTCTCCGGCCACATCCGACTCAATTTCATTCATCAATTTCATGGCTTCCACAATGCATAAGATCTGGCCAGCCTCCACAATGTCGCCGGGCTTTACGAACGGCGGAGATCCCGGAGACGGAGACTCGTAGAACGTGCCCACGATGGGTGATCGTACAATGTGAATCTCCTCTTCGGGAGCCGGGGAGGAGACTACGGGCGAAGGCGGAGCGGCCGGCGGGCTCGCGAGTGGCGGAGCCACACCAGATTCTGGAGATGGTGGCGCTGCCGAATGTACAGAAAAAAAACGGGTATCATGCGTAGCCGCAGCAGCAGGTTCGCTGGCGCGCTTGATCTTCACCTTGACGTCGCCGCGTTCCAGTTCGAACTCGGCAATGTCCTTCTCAATTAAGAACTCGATGAGTTCCTTAAGCTCTTTCTGATTCATCGTTTGAGGTGGGACCGACTTTTACCTTCTTGTGCACCCGCCGGAAAGGTGCAAAAAAGCGGGACCAGGTTCTGGTCTCCAGCCTGGAGTTAAAACTAACGGCAAACTCAAATTTCGATCAACTCTTTGCTGGTAGGCGTCAAAACCTCACACCCTCGATCTGTTACCACGACCATGTCTTCGATTCGAATGCCCCATCGACCTGGAATGTAAATTCCCGGCTCGATCGTGATCACCATACCCGGCCGCAGGATATCAGCTTGTCCGGCTGCTACGCGGGGCGGTTCGTGAATTTCCAACCCCACGCCGTGACCCGTCGAATGCGTGAAATACTTACCTAACCGCTTGTTTCGCAATAAGTTGCGAGCAGCCCGATCAACCTCACTCACCGCGATCCCGGGCCGAACCGCATTGACCGCTGCCTGCTGCGCCTCTTTCACCGCCTGGTAGGCCCCGCGCTCCTTGGAAGAAGGCCGGCCCACGTATACGGTGCGGGTCATGTCCGAACAATAATCGTTGAGTATAACACCGAAGTCGCACACCACGAATCCCCTTCGGGGAACAACTGACCGCGAGGCCCGGCCATGCGGCAAAGCAGAACGTGCTCCGGAAGCAATGATGGTCTCAAACGACATGGCCTGAGCCCCTCGCGTCCTGGCGGTATATTCCATTTCCGCTGCCACGTCGGTTTCAGGGACGCCCGGACGAATCTTTTCCAGAGCGCAGTCGAAAAGACTCGCTCCCAGCAAGACCGCGGACCTTATGCGTTTAATCTCTTCCTCGTCCTTTACCATGCGGCACTGTTCGACCAGCACCGGAACTTCCTGCAAGCGCATGCCGGACGGCAAAAGGCTGGCGAGACGCGAGCGGGCAGCCACGGTCACGTGCTCGCCCTCGATGCCAATCTTCACGTGCAAAGCCGATCGTGACTTGCGGCTTACGTTAAGATGCATGGAAAACCACTCGGCGGCTGCAGCGATCGGACCTTCGCGTCCGATCACGATCCGGGCCCGGACTTCGGATCGAGCCTGCTCTGTATAGCGGCCGTCGGTGAAAAATACACTCCGGGCGCCACTGACCACCAAGACTCCGGCGCTGCCGGTGAATCCGCAAAGATAACGAACATTGGGGAGGTGAGTGACCAGCAACGCATCCAGGCGATGCGAGGATAGCGTCTTTTGCAGGCGCTCTTGGCGAGCTTTATGGTCCATATCTGAAGTGTAACAACTGAGCGATGGTGGCTTCGGCCGGAAATATGACTCGAGATGAACGCTTAGCCTCGATCTTTGCGTGCGCCAGGTTTGCCCGGTTTTGGCAAACCTGGGACTTGAGAAACCAGGGACCGGCATCCCATTGAGTTGTTCGTCCGCAGATCCTAGAAAACACCGGCGCGACCCTGGGGGACCGTCCAAGACCGTCCTGGCAGCTACAGTATCGTCCTCACGACCAGGAACGTACCAGGCGCAAAACAAAACCGCCGGCCCTGATGTCAGGACGCCGGCGGCTGTTTTACTTCTACCTCGTGCTGTTGTTATGTCTGGATGATGCGCGGTGTGATGAAGAAGATCAGCTCCTGGTTGGAGGTGCTGACCGTCGTGTGCTTGAACAGGTTGCCCAGGAACGGAATGTTGCCGAGCACAGGCACCTGCCCAATTGTTACCGAGTTCTGCGTCTGAATCACGCCACCGATCACCACCGTGCCACCATCGGTCACGAGGACCTGAGTGGTCGCTTGCTGCGTGATGAGGGTCGGGTTGCCCTGAACTTGTCGACCGAAGTCAGGAGTCGTGTTTTCGACGTCTACGTTAAGGAAGATCGTACCTTCCGAAGTGATCTGGGGAACCACCGTCAACCGGAGGAACGCATCCACGTAGGTTACGGTGGGCGGTCCGCCCAACTGCGCCTGAGTGACAATCGGCACACGCACGCCCTGACGAACCAGAGCCTGAATGTTGTTCTGAGTTACGACCCGCGGACGAGAGAGTATTTTCAGCAAGCCGCGCGATTCAGCCATGCTCAAGATAGCATCGATTCGCACATTGTTGCTGGCATTGACGAAGGTCAGACCGCTAGTCGGGCTGGTGACAGGCAAGTTCGAGAACAACGGAATCGTGCTGCCACCACCAGCTCCACCTGCAGTCGTGATGTAACCCGGCGTTAGGCCGTTAACCGTGGTGGGCGAGCTGCCAACTGCGGAGGCGCCACCGATAGCGCTGGTACCGTTGCCCCAGCCGAAACCAAGCTGTGTACCGATATCGCGAGCAAAACTGCGAGTGGCGGCCACAACGCGAGCTTCAATTTCAACTTCCTGAGTCTTGCGATCAAGTTGCGTCAGCAACCGGTCAATGCTAGGCATCACGGAAGGAATGTCCTGGATGATCAGAGCGTTGGTCCGGTCGTCAGAGATTACGTCTCCACGTTGGGTAAGGAAACTCTTGATTGTGGCTACGACGTCCTTGGAGTGCGCGTAGCTAAGGAAGCGGGTGACGGTGACTTTGTCCACCGCCAGAGCTTCGGCTTCCACCTGCGCTCGGCGTCCCTCTGCTTCTTTACGCATGGTTTCGACGGTCGCGATACGGAGCACGTTGCCTTCGAGTTGTCGCGACAGATCGTTGTTCTTTAGAACGATGTCCAATGCCTGGTCCCACGGCACATCATCGAGCACGATGGTCAATGTGCCCTTGACGTTGGGATCGAGAACAACGTTCAAACCGCTGATCTCGTGGATCAGACGGAAGAAGTCTTTCAGGTCGACGTCCTTCAAATTCACCGAGATCGGCTCGCCAGTATATTTCGGTCCGGCGATGGCGGGCGGCTGTTGCGACTGTACTTTTTGCTCCGCTGCCATATTGACGGCCGGTTGCGCCGCGGTGGCCGACTGCATGGCTGCGCTGGCATTGGGAAGCGGGCTTCCTTCCGGACGGGTGGCAAACTTTCCAGCCGCCGCAAGCGCCCGTGTGGACGGTTCGACAGCTCCCGGCACGTTCTCTCCGGCAACCGAATCCTTGGGACGATAAGAAGGTTCGATAAAAGCAAAATCAGTGGCCGGAGCCGAAGTCTGGATCAACTTGGCTTCTTTCACCGAAGCCGAGACCGGCGCCGGAGCGGCAACTTCAGATGCGATGGCCTTGGGGCTCGAGGTCGTGGAGGCAGTAGTCCTGGTATGGAGCTTTAGGACCATCCGATTGTCGCGGCCAGCCGCTAATTCATATCTGCACGCTTGCATTAGGTCGATCACAATCCGAGTGTTCGGCGATGCCTGGCCGTCGGTGCCGAGGCGGACGGCTTTTACTCCGTCGCTGTACACGTCGATCAGGCGGGGCGAAGACGCAATCACCGTGTTGGGCAGATCAACCAGCACGCGCGCTGGATTCTCCATCGTGCTCAAGCGCGGCTTCACGTTTCCGTGGGCGTTGATCTCCAGATTAACGCCGTCGCTGGTGCGCACGACGTTAACGCTCTGCAGCGTGGCGTACTTGATGCCCGCGTCCTGCGTCTGAGCCGCCGCCGTAATGAACGCCATTATCAGCGACGACAGTAAAACCGCCAGAAATTGCTTTCGCATTTCACTCTCCCCACACGGGCCTTGCGCTACCGCTCGTCCCGTGATCTTTCCCCAAGATTCGCTTCTGCCGGATGAACCGGCCAATTTCATTGACGTCTAGACTGCGGACGTCGTGATCTTTTTGGTTACTTCCCGGGTGAACGCTTTGCCCAGGCGGTCTTGCACGGTTTCCTTGAAAATGATCGAATCGCCTGTGATCTTTACGACATACCCGTTAAAAACTGGGTCGTTTTCACGCAAGAAATAAGCCTTGTTCACGGTGTTGACGACTACGGCAATCATGCCGGAGTCCGACTTCACCACGCCCTTGAGATTGACTTGGTCAATGGTCAAGCAACGCTTGCCGGAACTGCATCCCGAACCAATCATGCTTCGATTGACAACGGGACTGACAAACGGATCGCGCCGTCCCGCCAGATTCATGTGCTGGGGCGCAGCTTTCGTCTCCGCGGGTTTTTGCTGATTTTCAACCGCGATCTGCTGCTTGGGCTGCGATTTCTTGTGCGCTGAGGAAGTCTTCGCCTTGCGTGCTACCTGCTTGCCGCCGGCATGCTTGGCGACCGTCGGCTGGCTGCTGGCAGGCGCAGCGACACTCGCCGGACTTCCTTGTGAAGACGCTAAGGCAGCATCAGAGTCCATCGCTTTCTTCTGCTGGACCGCCTTCATCGTATTCCTAGTGTTCTCGATGACGTCGAGATTCTGCCCCCAGGCAGTTCCCGCCACCACCCCCAAGAAAAGAATTCCTGTCGTCAGCTTCATAAGCTCCCCTGCTTCTTAACCGCTACGGGCTGGCCGGGCTTACCAGGCGCACCCGCGGCTGGCTGCATGTCATGACTGAAGAAAGTGGTTGCCGTGCAGGTAGCCACGACGCTCTCGTTGGCCGCATATTGATACGTATGTTTCGCCTTCGCGTCCGTGGGTTTCTTTGTGGTAGCCACTTGAAGTCCGGAGACATTAACAATGCGTTCCAGCTTGCCCACGTTGTCAAAGAAGTTCAGCATCGAGTAGTAAGGACCGTCGAGCTCCACTTCGAAAGGCAACTCGGTGTAGAACTCTTTCGATTCCGACGCCCTAGCCGTATACCGCCGGAGTTCGACTCCAGCCCTGGATGCTTCGGCGTTCATCATCTTCATGAAGCCGGGCACTTCTTTTTCGTCAGGCACGATCTTTCGCTCGATTTCGAGCTGCTGTTTGAGACTTGCGACCTGGCGCTCGATCTCGGCCAACTTCGGTCGGTAGGATTCGAGTTCCGCGTTCTCGCGGAGCTTGGCGTCCAGACTGGTTTGCGCAGCCGCATTCGCTTCCCTTTGGCTCTTGAACATCGTGAAGTACAAGGCCGCGGAAATGATCAGTGCCACGCCCACCAGGGCTGCCCACTGCTTAATGCCCGACATTTCGTCAAAGTTCTCCATTTTTCTCCGCCCTCCTAGGACTTCAGCTTCTCGCAGGACAAGGTAAAGGTGAACGCCTGCATTTCCTTGAAAGAGTCGTCCTGGTAGGTCTCTTTAATTTCGATGTTCTTGAAGAAACCGGTCTTTTGCAGATTCGCGATCAGGCTGGCGACGGCATCGGTGCTCAATGCCATGCCTTCGATATCAACGCCCGGGCCGGTGTCCTTCATCGAGTTGAGCCATACCGCTTCAGTTCCGTTCACCGTCTGGCCAATCGTATTCAACAGATTGACGGGTCCGGATTGAGCCGCGCGCAGCTGATCGATGACATCAACCCGGCGCTTGTAGTTTTCAGCCTCACGCTGCCGCTCAAGGTAGCGCTGCTTCACATCCGCCAGCTCGGCGTTTTTGCGGACTGCAACTTCCATCTTCGCGGCGATGTCGCGATGTTGTTTGTCAAGTTGGTACCAGTAGCCCACGTTGACCAGGGCCGCCAGCGCCAGCACCACCAGGACCTTCATTTTCGGAGAGCCTACGTCACCCACTTCCATGACGGCGGCCGCCGAGGCTGCGGATCCCCGCTTGTTCTTTCCCTTTTGTGCACCCAGCAGGTTGATTCGGATCATAAGTCTTCAAAACTCCTTAAGGCCAAACCCACCGCAACTGCCATCTGGCCAGCATTCTGCTCGATCAACTGCACTCCCGGCCCTTCCGTCGGCAAACCGATTTTCTGGAACGGATTGAAGATTTCTACCGGTAGCGAGAACTCCTGACGCAGCGCCTCAACCAGCCCGGGTACCTTTGAGGAACCACCTGCCAGATAAATCTTCTCGATGTGCTCTCCCGCGGAGCTGGCGCGGAAGAAGTCGAACGTTTTCTGAATTTCGAGAACGATGATTTCAGTCACTTGTTGCAGGATGGGCGTCTTGGCGTCTTCGCTCACCGTGCCCACCTTGTTGCCAAGCTTCAATGACTCAGCATCGTCGAAGCTCAAATCCAATTCTTTCTGCAGCGAATCGGTGTACTGGTGGCCGCCGACGCTGACATCGCGAGGGAACAGGGGCGTGGTGCCTTTTACGATGTTGATGTTCATCACGCTTGCGCCCAGGTTCAGCAGAGCTACCACTTGACCCGGCGCAGGTTCATAGTTGTACTCATAGCAGTTCTGCAGCGCCAGGGCATCGATGTCCACAATAGCCGGAGTTTTGCCGGCCATCGAGAGTACGTTGGTGTAGTTCAGAATCTTGTCTTTCTTGACTGCAACCAGCAGAACGTCCATCTGCGGGTCACCGGCGTCTTCGGAGAGAATCTGATAATCCAGGTTCACATCGGCCAAATCGAACGGGATATGCTGCGCCGCTTCTTTCTCAATTGTTTCGGCCAGTTCCTGGTCGCTCATCGAAGGCAGAGAAATTTTCTTAACGATGACTGAGTGACCGCTGACAGCAGTCGCCACGGCCTTGGACTTGATCTGGTTATCGGTGAACAGCTTCGAGATTGCCGTCGACACCGTACCGGAATCCACGATCATGGAGTCCACGACGATATCTGGCGCCAATGCTTCCAGGCCCAGGTGCGCGACTTCGATACCGTTGCGCCCCTTCCTAAGCTCCACAGCTTTTATGCTGGAGGAGCCCACATCCAGACCAACAATCGTTTTCGATCCCAATCCAAACATGTGCCCGCCTTTTACGGTTGCCCGGCAGCTTTAGCAGCTGCCTTCGGTTTCCTCTTGCCTTTCGCTTCCATCTGGGTCGATTTCTCTTCCATCCACTGGTCCAGCCTCGACTTCTTGAAGCGCCAGCGATTACCCAGTTTGAAAGCGGGAATTTTTTGTTCGCCTACGTACTTGTAAAGCGTGTCCGGACTCACTCCCAGATATTGCGACGCCTGGCGAATGTTCATGACTTCACGCGAGTCGGCCATAGTTCAAAACCCCTTCCACAGATTCGGGCCCTGTTTCGCAACCGGTTTCCGGCTGCCGGGCAAAGTTGGGAGAAAATTCTCTCGTTCAAAATCGTGATCGAGTGAATTTAGGTGTGCTGAGCATATATCAACCCCGAAAGTGCCAAGGTCAAGGCGTATCTCCGAGTTTTACCGGGTTTTATGCCCGTTTCTTGGAAAGTGCCCAGGAAGCACTTGCGAGGAGACCCTACATATAGTGGTTGGGAGGGATGCGAATACAGCCCGGTGCGGTGTTTATACAGTCGGTTCGAATGTTACCCCAATTCCGTAACTAAAGTACTACAGACGTTACTCAGGTATCTGAACACGCGCGAAGCGGCAAGAGCGGGGAAATCCCGCAAATATCTAACGCGTATGGACTTGAATAAGGTTGCGCCTGTCTTCCGGGTCCCGACCGCAATGGCAGAAGGAGTAGGGCGGTTGAGAGTCACTCGGATGGTAACTACCCCTAAGACTTGAGAGGACAAGATGCCCCTCACAAGGGCCGCTGGAAGGGCGACACTACCAAGAATCAATACTCGGATAGCTCTTTCATCGCGTTGAAAAGATCGGCAGTTTGCGGCAGGATGGCGTTTTCCAGATCGGGATGGTACGCCACAAACACATCCATTGCTGCCACTCTGCGCACCGGTGCATCCAAATGTTCAAACATCTGATCGGCGATGCGGGCGGCAATCTCGGCACCGTAGCCCCAACTCAAGCTATCCTCGTAAGCCACCAGCGCGCGATTCGTTTTGCGGATCGAGGCGGCGATGGTGTCCCAGTCGAATGGATTCAGGCTGCGCAGGTCGATCAGTTCGGCCTTGACTCCATGCTCGCGTTCGAGTTTCTGAACCGCCTGCAAGGCTCTCGGCACGACCGCCCCGTAACTAATGACGCTCAAATCCGAACCCGACTGTACGACTTTGGCTTTGCCGAACGGAATCATGTAATCGGGCCCTGGATACGGAGCGCGACCGTAGGTCTCGCGGTACAGGCGTTTGTGCTCAAGGAAAAGAACCGGGTCGTCGCAACGAATCGCGGTGCGAAGCAGGCCGGCAGCATCCAGCGCATTCGATGGAAACACGACCCTGAGACCGGGAATATGGGTAAAGATGCTCTCGCCACACTGCGAGTGATAGATCGCTCCACCCGTCAGATAGCCGCCGATAGCGACGCGAACTACGCAAGGCGCGGAAAAAGTGTTGTAGGAGCGCCAGCGAATCAGCGGCAACTCATTGCGTAATTGCATCATGGCCGGCCAGATGTAATCGAAGAACTGAATTTCAACGACGGGCTTCAATCCGCGAGTCGCCATGCCTGTGGCGCGCCCCACAATATTGGCTTCAGCAATGGGCGAGTTAAATACGCGGTCGGAGCCGAAGTCGCATTGCAGGCCGGAGGTCAACTTGAATACTCCGCCCTTACCCTTAACCAGCTTCTCTTTTAAATATTGTTCACGGCTGCAGTCGGCAACATCTTCTCCGAAAATGACTATGCGCTCGTCCCGACGCATTTCATCGCGCAGCGTGGCATTGATCAGATCGGCCATCGTCTTCGGAACAGGCTTTTTACCATCGTGGGTCGCGCCTTCAGATTTTGGCGTTAAGGGCTGACTTTCAAACATCGACGACGCAGGATCAAGATCAGGCGAATAGATAAACTTTGTCACCGTATCCGGAGTGGGCGCCGGAGCCTGCAAAGCGCGATCAGTCGCAGCCTGTAGCTCGTCGTCGACCTGCTTCTCGAGTTGATTGATGCCTTTTTCATCGAGAATTCCCTCTCGAATCAAAAACATCTGCATCCGTGTGATGGGGTCGCGTTGCGCATCTCGTTGCCGCTCGGCATCAGGGCGGTATAGACGTTCGTCGTCCGATAGCGAGTGGGAATACGGGCGGATTACATGCGCATGAACAAATGCCGGTCCGTGCCCAGCGCGGCAGTGCGCGACCGAGCGGACAAACGTCGCATAGCTTGCGACGGGGTCGGTTCCGTCTACTTCCTCGAAGTGGAAGTCGGGGAAGCCTGCGACCAGGCGCGAGATATTTCCACCAGCAGTCTGCACCTCAACTGGCACAGAGATCGCATAACCATTATCCTCGACCACAAAAATCAAAGGCAGCCGGGAGTTCGACGCGGTGTTCAGCGCTTCCCAGAATTCACCCTCGCTGGTAGTGCCGTCCCCAAGCGAAACGTAGGTAATTTCGTCCCCGTGGAATTTGACATCCTTGAATTGCCGGTAGTCGCCATCGGCCTTCTTGGCCGCGTCCGGATGAGCCGCGAGATAGCGTCCGACTTCAGCGCACCCTACAGCCTGCAAGATCTGAGTCCCGGTGGGCGATGAGCCCGTAACTATGTTCAGGTTCGGAAGGCTCCAGTGGGAAGGCATTTGCCGGCCACCCGAACTGGGATCGGCCGCGGATCCAACTGCCTGGAGCAACATGTCATAGGCGGTGGCACCCAATGCCAGACAGAGCGCCCGGTCGCGATAGTAGGGATAAAACCAATCGTATCCGGCCTTCAGGGCGAAAGCTGCAGCCACTCCGACCGCCTCATGTCCGGCGCCCGAAATCTGAAAGAATATCTTCTGCTGCCGCTTGAGCAGGATCTCGCGATCGTCCACCCGCCGCGATAAGTACATATTGCGGTAAGCTTCGATCAGCTGATCGCGCGAGAGACCTTCGTAGGTCTTGCCGGCTTTCTTGACATCGCGCTCGGATACCGCCGCCGATTTAGGATAAGTCTTCGTGGTCGCCATCCGGTTCCCTTAGATGCAAATGTGAGAGCCGTAGAGCATTGTAAATCTTCATGAAGTAGGGTGGAAGGAGCAAACAGCTGTCATCGGTTAGCCTGTCAGCTGTCAGTCTGTCTGCTTTCACCCGAGCAGCTCCAGGCTCTAACTGCCGAACGCTGGAGATCGCTGCCACATAAATCACCATGTGACCAAGACAAAAGGAAGTTTTCTAGTGCCGATCGCTGCGAGCATTATGGTGACAGCTGGGAGCGTCTGCATCATTTATCCTAAAAACTACGGCACATGATTAACTTCAACCGTCAATTCGATCCGCGCTCCGTCAAGCTGGTGGTATTCGACCTCGACGGCACATTAATTGATTCCCGCCTCGACCTCCTCCACTCAGTCAACGCCATGCTGCGGCATTTCAAGCGCCCCGAGCTGCCGGGGGAAGTAGTCGCTTCCTACGTGGGTGATGGAGCTCCCGTGCTGGTGCGGAGGGCCTTGGGAGACCCGAAGGACGAGAAGTTCCTCAAAGAAGCGGTGGACTATTTTCTGGCCTACTACAGGGTTCACAAACTTGATTACACCCACGTATATGACGGAATCAAGGAAAGCTTGGCGGCAATTCATGGTTCCAATGGCTTAGGTCGTAAGATGGCGGTCTTGTCCAACAAGCCTGTTCACCCTTCTCGAGCGATTATTGACGCCCTCGGGCTGGGCCATTTTTTTGTCCATGTTTACGGCGGAAACAGTTTTCCCACCAAGAAGCCAGACCCTCGGGGCGCCCGGACCCTGCTGAAACAGACAAGGACGCAGCCGAAGGATGCGTTGATCGTCGGTGATTCATCGGTGGATGTTCTCACGGGACGCAATGCCGGAATGTGGACTTGCGGCGTGACCTACGGGTTTGCTCCACATACCTTGTGTGAGGCTCCGCCGGATGTCGTGCTCGACAACCCGCAGGAGTTGGCGGAGATCTTTCGCTAGCCTTCTGCCTCTCTTGAATCCCTTCAATCCCCCTGTGTCCTCTGTGGTTAACGCTCATCTCGTGCAGATCGTCTAAACTGCGTTCAATAATGGGCGATCCCGCGAACGGATTCACACCAGCAGAACTGCGGAAGTTGCGCAGCCTCAAAGACCCATACGGAATTCAGCGTTATCTCGACGACATGCCTTACCACCTTGCTGATACCGCCTGGTCGCCGCGTCGCGTGCTTCGCGAAAACACCTCGCACTGTTTGGAAGGGGCAATTTTTGCCGCCGCTGCTCTTCGCGCCAATGGCTTTCCTCCGCTCATATGGGATCTAGAGGCCGAACACGATACCGATCATGTTCTCGCCATTTACCGGGTGAAAGGTTACTGGGGCGTGGTGGCGAAATCCAACTACACGGGATGCCGCTATCGCGAGCCGGTTTATCGTTCACTGCGTGAGCTGGCGATGAGTTTTTTCAATCTCTATTTCAACCTGCGGCGGGACCGGACCCTGCGAACATTTTCCCGCCCGGTAAACCTGGTCCGTTTCGACCACCTAAGATGGATGACCACGGAAAAACCGGTGTGGTTTGTCGTGGATCATCTCCTGGAAATTCATCACTACAAGTTGCTGCGTCCGGGGATGGCGAAGCGTTTGCATCGTATCGACGAACGCCTCTTTTGCGCCGAGGTGTTGGGGAAGGCGAAAAAATAGTCTACCGCAGCCGCCTCAGAGATTGAGGCACCTTGATTTGGTCATCCACACCTGATGTTGTTGTTGCCGATTATTTCAAACACCGACAAAAGATGAGTAGCGCCAAGAAGTTGCCGGACTGGTTTCCCGATGTTGAAGAGCTGTATCGCGCAACCTGCCGATTTGGCGGAAACGTAAAGCCGAACTAGCGTGCCGAGTCCTGAACTGTCCATGTGAGTTAGATCCGTCAAGTCGAGCAGGATTCGTTTGGAGGTTGGAATCAGTTGGCTGACTTCGAGGTAAAGCCGATCGTTTACCCCAGCCACCAAACGGCCGCGGCATCGCACCGCAGCCGCGCTGCCGGCTCGTTCAACGGCAAGTGTGAGGAGGCTTGCGCCAGCTTGCTCGGGCATCAGAACCTTCCTTTTGAGACCAATCGACGGATTGAAATCACTGCCGCGTGATTGTACACATTGAGGCAGAAGATACAAAACCGTGACGGAAATGCCTGCCAACTTCGGGGTGTGGCTACACGCTGCACCTGCTCGTGTCCAGAATCCTTTCGCCCACCTGTGACCGCCGCATTTGCGGATTACACGGAGAAGACCAATTCTGCTGGCGGTGACAATTGTCCCATCGACTCCGACCATTAGCCCAAACCTGGCACCGACGGTAGACGTCTTAGTTATCTTCCGCTGCCTATACTCTTGATTACAATGCACTCATGCGGTCATCTTTACTGCTGGCGGTAATCTTTTTCGCGGGTGTTGCAACCGCGCAGAGCACGCCGGACATGGCTTCGGCGCCGCATTACCGTCTGCTCCTCTCGAATCATCAGGTGCGTGTCTTTGCCGTCACCCTCAGGCCAACCGAGCGAACCATGGCGCGGCACGACCACAATTTTCTGGTGATCACACTTCAGGATTGCGAAGTGATTATGTGGCCGGAGGGCGCTTCCGACATCACCAACTTCCGCTTCAGTCAGGGCGACGTACGTTTCGGCCTGGGAGGCCGGGCAAGCGGGATCCGCAATGACAAGACGACGGAGTATCGTAATGTGACCGTCGAGTTTCTCGACCCCAAAGTCACCAGCTACGGCTATCAAGCCAGCACTGGAACCTGGGACTACGGAGCAGCCGGCATCAACCCGCCACTCGATCCTCATGGCAGTTTCAAAAATACTCTACGACTGGGAGACGTTACTGTGACCGACTACCAACTGCTGTCGCGAGACACTTTACCGCCGCCCGAGGAAAAGAGTGGACCGGAACTGCTGATTCCCATAACCGACATCGACCTGAAGTCGAGTGAATACGAGCGCATCCGTAAGTCATCCGGCGACGTGGTGTGGATTCCTGCTGGGAGGAAATCCGCTCCGATGAACGCCACCGCCGATGCGGACCGGTTGGTGTTGATAAATTTTCCGGCGCCGGCCTAGAAGTAAATGCACTTAAGCATCTTCTTCGAGCCGATCCGGTTCTAACCGCGTAATCATGCTCATGAATCGTCGATCCCTCTTTCGTGCACTAACATTCTTTATCATTTTTTGCGGTTTTCCGCGGAAGGCTTTGACGACTGGTCAGCCTGGGATGGCTCCTCTTTCCCAAGATCAGATTCGTAACCTGATTCGCGAGGCGGCAGAAAAAGACATGGAAAACGACAAGAAGCAACGCGATTACACATACATACAGCGCGAAGAGGAGCACAAGCTCGACGGGAACGGCCAGCTGAAGTCTAGCGAGTCAAGGACCTACGAAATCATGGTGCTTTACGACGAGCCGGTGCAAAAGCTGATCGCCAAAAACGACAAGTCACTTAGCGACAGCGATGCTAGGAAGGAAGACGAGAAGGTACAGAAGATGATCGAGAAGCGGAAAAATGAAAGCGATAGTGCCCGTAAAAAGCGCCTGGAAAAACAGGAAAAAGACCGTGAAGAAGGACGGCAATTCGTCAAGGAAATTTCCGATGCTTACGATTTTCGCTCCTCGGGGCAAGAAGATCTTGATGGACGCAATACTCTGGTGATCGATGCGGATCCGCGGCCTGGGTATGAGCCGCACATGAAGGAAGCAAAGTTCCTCCCCAAATTTCGCTTTCGGGTCTGGATCGATCAGGCTGAGAAGCAATGGGTGAAGCTCGATATTCAATGCATCGATACCGTCTCAGTGGCTTTGTTCCTGTTGCGGCTCCACAAGGGATCAAGCATTCAGATCGAGCAGGTGCGGGTAAATGATGAAGTCTGGCTGCCCAGGCGTGTAGCGTTAAAGCTGGATGCCCGGTTGGCTTTACTCAAGGGTGTGAACATCGCGGAAGATGTCACCTACCGCGATTACAAGAAGTTCCGCACTGGCACAAAAATTCTGCCTGCGGAAGAACAGCCGCAGACCCACTAGGACGCTCGGATCCACTCAGCGTCAGTTCGGATCTTTCACGTCGGGATCTTTATCGTCTGAACTCTTGTGATCCGAATCTCGATGCTTGGAATCTCCTGAGCCTCCGATATCAAGTTTCTCCAGTTCGGCTTTGTGGTCGCGAACGAACTGCATGTTTACTGGGTTAACGAATGCAGGCGGCTTTCCCTTCAAATCCTGCGCCGCGATGGCCATTCCTGCGGTAACGGCAGTCATCGGCACAAGTACCAACTCTCGTGCCGTCACACTATTGGCCTTGAGGAATGCGGCCGTGTGAGGCGCTTTCTCCATCAAATCCGCTTTTTCCATGACATCAACGTCAGTGTCTTCAATCTTCTTCATTTCCGCCGCCATCGCAGAATCGCCCCCAGCGGCCGCCTGCATTTTCTTCGCCACCGCGGCGTACTTATTCACCTCATCCATGGTCAGGATGTAGCCGTGGATCGCGGCCTCGTCGCGACTGGTACCCTTGGCCGCATGCTGTGGACCTTGCCCGAGAGAAACAGATACAACTAAAAGCAGCAGCAAGAAACCAGACAGGCAAATGCGAGTGCGATTCATGGAAGCCCCTTTAATGAGGAATGGAAGGATGGACTTAGATACCCGCGGCTTAGCCTTTTTTTCCAGCCACTTCGAGGCGGGTTTCGGCACGCATGAGCGCGTCTTCGGCGTGGGTAAAATCATCTTCAGTTTTGCCGTTTTTCAACGCTTCTTCAGCACGTCGCTTCGATTCCTGGGCGCGTTTCACATCGATCTCCTGCGGGCGCTCCGCAGTTTCGGCCAGAATAGTAACTTTGTCCGGCAGCACCTCGGCGAAACCCCATGCCACTGAGAGAAAATAAGTTTGGCCACCTTTGCGGTAACTGATTTCGCCAACGGCCAATTCAGTGATCAGCGGCGCATGACCCGGCAAGATACCGAGGTACCCGTCCTTGCCAGGAATCTGCATCTCATCAGCCATGTCCTTCACCACCATCTTTTCAGGCGTGACAATCTCGAGTTGGAAAGTATCTGCCATCGGTGGTTGGTCTTCTGTCGCCGGTCGTCAGCAATATCTCAAAAGCAGACTATCAGCGCCGGTATGGTCTTCGGATGAGTGACCACCGACCACTGACGACTGCACTTAAGCTGCTTTCATCTTTTCTGCTGCTTCCAGCGCTTCTTCGATCGTACCCTTCATGTAAAAAGCCTGCTCAGGGATATCGTCGTATTTTCCTTCGGTGATCCCTTTGAAACCTTTTACCGTGTCGGCCACTTTTACGTAACGTCCCGGAGAGCCGGTAAACTGCTCGGCGACGTGGAATGGTTGCGACAAGAAACGTTGAATCTTTCTTGCCCGCGCCACGCTGACCTTCTGATCTTCGCTCAATTCGTCGATGCCGAGAATCGCGATGATGTCCTGTAGATCTTTGTAGGTCTGCAAAATTTTCTTCACCGATTGTGCCACATCGTAGTGCTCGTCGCCCACAATGCGCGGATCGAGAATACGCGAGTTAGAAGCCAGCGGATCAACTGCGGGATAAATTCCGATCTCGGTCAAGGCCCGCGAAAGCACGGTGGTTGCGTCCAGGTGAGCAAAAGTCGTGGCCGGAGCAGGATCGGTAAGATCGTCGGCAGGAACGTAAATGGCCTGCACCGACGTGACCGAACCTTTCTTGGTGGAGGTGATTCGCTCCTGCAATTCGCCCATTTCTGTGGCAAGGTTCGGCTGGTATCCGACGGCGCTGGGCATGCGTCCCAGCAAGGCGGAAACTTCCGAGCCTGCCTGGGTAAAGCGGAAAATGTTGTCGATAAAAAGCAGTGTGTCCGCGCCTTCTTCATCGCGGAAAAACTCCGCCACGGTCAGCCCGGTGAGCGCGACCCGCAGACGCGCTCCGGGCGGCTCAGTCATTTGTCCATAAATCAGCGCGGCTTTCGATTTCGACGGATCGCCCGGCCTGATGACACCAGACTCGGTCATTTCAAGCCAGAGGTCGTTACCTTCGCGCGTCCTTTCCCCGACGCCTGCGAAAACGGAATAGCCGCCGTGCTGTTTCGCGACGTTATTGATCAACTCCTGGATAAAAACCGTTTTGCCCACGCCAGCGCCGCCGAACAATCCGATCTTGCCGCCTTTCAGGAATGGCTGGATCAGATCGACGACTTTCACCCCGGTTTCGAACATTTCGGCGGTAGTCGCCTGGTCCTCAAACAGCGGGGCGGGACGATGGATCGGCATCGTCTTGGTGTGCTCGATCGGACCCAACTGGTCCACAGGAGCGCCAATCACGTTCATCACGCGGCCCAGCGTGCCGTGACCTACGGGGACGGAAATCGGTCCTCCCTGGTCGATAGCCTTCATGCCGCGAACCATTCCTTCAGTCGCTTCCATCGCGACGCAGCGGACACGCCCTTCACCTAAATGTTGCTGCACTTCCAAAATGACATTGACGGGATTGGGAACGGTAAAGCCGTCACTGACGACCTTTAATGCCTCGTAGATCGGAGGCATGGCACCTTCGACGAACTGCACATCGACCGCCGGACCGGAAATCTGAACTACGCGTCCAATTCTTTCGGGCATATGACCTCAGCTTCTTGGCTGCTACCTTCTAGCTACTGGTTTCCAGCTCGGTGTCTCTAAGTTGGGAACGAAATTAACCTGCTCTTGATCCAGCTGGAAGCTGCGTTACTGCGCTGCCGCTCCGCTTACAATCTCAATAATCTCTTTGGTGATCTTTGCCTGACGAGCCCGGTTCATGGCCAGTGTCAGCGAATCGATCATGTCGGTGGCGTTGTTGGTGGCTGAATCCATTGCGGTCATGCGAGCGGAGTGCTCAGCGGCAACGGACTCCTGCAAACCACGGAAAACCTGAATAGCGACGTATTTTGGCAAAAGCGAACGAAACAGTTCTTCGGGCGATTGCTCGTAAATGTAGTCAACGGGAGCGGTCGCGAACTTTGCGGCGGCCGCATCCATTTCTCGGGTATCCGCGGGACGAAGTCTCACGTCCGCCCCTTTTGCAGCCTCGATGGCCGCTTTCCGTTCTTTGTCGGTCATACCTTCTGCCATCTTAACTTCAGGCCTGCCAACCTGTTCAATGGGAAGTATCTGTTCTACGACCAGGCGTTGCGCGATTACAGACTTGAATTCGTTGTACAACAAATACACAGAATCGATTTCCTCACGAGCATAACGTTCGACGACTTTTTCTGCCATCTCAGAAGCTAGCGCATAGTCGATTTTGTTAAAAATTCCGATCTGTTCTCCGACGATCGTGGTTTGCTTTTGCTGTTGCGATTCCACAGTTCTCGGCTCCGCGGTTCGATATCGTCGCCGGAGAAAATCACGCCCTTTGCGTCCGATGGTTTCAATCTCCAAATTTTTGTCGGCCTGACTTGCGATGAAACGCATGGCTGCTTTCAAAATATTGGTATTGAAAGCGCCGGCCAAACCCTTGTCGCCGGTTACTACAATCAGCAGTACATTCTGTTCCGGACGCCGCGCTAACAGTGGATGCCTCGGCTCGCCTGTCTCGGGATCGTAAATTTCCGCCCGAGAAACCAGCGACTTGAGCACATTGGTCAACATCTGAGCATAGGGACGCGCCGCCAGCGCGCGCTCCTGCGTACGGCGCAGCTTCGCGGCCGAGACCATCTTCATGGCCTTGGTAATCTGCCGCGTGTTAGTCACGCTGCGGATGCGGCGCCGGATGTCGAGAATATTCGGCATATATTAGTCGTTGCTGTTCGGCGTCAGTCTTCGGCTGGGCTATAAGTGAACCAGCGAACCGCTATTTGGCTGCCGCCTGCCGGTCTGCAACAAACGCCTCTTTACTCTGCTTGATGACCCGGCTCATCTCAGCCTTGAGCGCATCGTCCAAAACCTTTTTCTCCATGATGGTACGCAGCAAGCCTGGATGGGTGGCGTCCACATACTTATAGAGCTCGGCTTCAAAATCGCGCACCTGATCAACCGGCAAGTCGTCAAAGAAACCGTTAGTGCCGGCAAAGATAATCAAAATCTGCTTGGAAAACGGCAACGGCGAAAACTGTTTTTGCTTGAGTACTTCAACCAGGCGCTGGCCGCGATTCAACTGGGCTTGAGTGGCCTTATCAAGATCGCTGCCAAACTGCGCGAACGCCGCGAGTTCACGATACTGCGCTAGTTCCAGCTTCATGCTGCCGGCAACCTGCCGCATGGCTTTGATCTGCGCGCTACCGCCGACGCGGCTCACGGAAATTCCCACGTTTACCGCCGGACGCACGCCGCTATTGAACAGATCGGTCTCGAGAAAGATCTGGCCATCGGTAATCGAGATCACGTTGGTCGGAATATAGGCCGAAACGTCGCCCGCCTGGGTTTCGATGATGGGAAGGGCGGTGAGAGAACCCGCACCCATTTTGTCGCTCAACTTCGAAGCGCGCTCCAGCAGACGTGAGTGAAGGTAAAACACGTCGCCGGGATACGCCTCGCGCCCCGGTGGCCGCCGCAGCAGCAGCGAGATCTCCCGGTACGAAGCGGCGTGTTTGGAAAGATCGTCGTAAATTACCAGCGCGTGGCGCTTGGCATCGCGGAAATATTCGCCCATCGCACATGCGGCGTAAGGGGAAATGTACTGCATGGGCGCGGGTTCAGAAGCCGAGGCCGCAACCACAATGGTGTAATCCATCGCTCCCGCGTCACTGAGAATCTTTACCACCTGCGCAATGGAAGAGCGCTTCTGTCCGATCGCGTTGTAGATACAGATCAGGTTGTTACCCTTGCTGTTGATGATCGTGTCCAAGGCGACGGCGGTCTTGCCAGTCTGCCGATCGCCGATGATCAACTCGCGCTGTCCCCGGCCGATCGGAATCATGCTGTCAATCGCCTTCAGGCCCGTCGCCATCGGCTCACGTACGGGTTGACGGTCGATCACGCCCGGTGCCAACCGCTCCAGAGCGATGAATTGATCGGTCGCGATTGGCCCCTTGTCGTCGATCGGTTGTCCCAGAGAATTGACTACGCGTCCCACCAAGGCATCGCCCACAGGGACGCTCATGATGCGTCCGGTGCGCTTCACTTCGTCGCCTTCGCTGATCTCCGTGTACTCGCCGAGCAACACGACGCCCACCTGGTCTTCTTCCAGGTTCATGGCGATACCAGCAACGTTATGGGGAAATTCGAGCAACTCGCCCGCCATGACTTTATCGAGGCCATGAACGCGGGCAATTCCGTCCCCGAGTGTAATAACTGTCCCAACTTCATCGACGGCAATTTTCGATTCGTAATTTTCGATTTGTTGCCGGATCAGTTGAGTGATCTCGTCTGCTTTGATTTGTGCCATAAGTTCAGCTCTTAACTTCCAGCTCCTGGCTCATTAATCTTTATCTTTAAAACTTGGCAATACTTCGCGGATTTTCTTTGCGACCAATCTTAAGACGTCAGAATCACAATTGCCTTTGAGCAACTGTCCAAGCTTAAGAGCTGATAGCTTCCCGAATCCGCTCCAATTGACCTCTCACCGAACCGTCGTATACCGTGCTGCCCACTTTTACGATGACGCCGCCCAGGATTGACTGATCCCGTGAATAGCTGGCCCGCAGTTTGTGTCCGGTTAACTTTTCCACCTGACCCTCGAGCACGCTTCGCTCCGGTTGTCCCAACTCTCTCGCGCTGACTATGTCAGCTTCGGCAAAACCCAAGCGCCGATTGAGTTCCTGGGCAAACTCCTTCACGATGGGCTCAAGAAACCGGGTACGACGGTGGTCCATCAGCACTGCCATAAAATTCCGCACAGGCCGCGCAATGCCTTCACGCGCAACGATCGCATCCAGCAGCGAACGCTTTTGTTCTGCTGGGATGGACGGGGCTTCCCAAACCTCGCGCAACTCCTGACTGGTCGCCAGCAATGCGGCAAGGGATTGTGTTTCCTGCAAGGTCTTTGCCGGATCAAGGTGCTCGGCGAAAACGACGTCGGCCAGGGCGCGCGCGTAAGTGCTGGTCACGGATGCCATTCGCTAATTTCCACCCTTGGGCCCTTTTGACGAGAGCTCTTGCGCAAATTCGCGAACCAGGGCCTGGTCGGTAGAGGTGTCCACGCTGATCTGTTTGGCTGCAAGCGATACTGCTAAATTCGCGGCGTACGCGGTCAGTTCGCGGCGGGCAGACTTGGCTGCAGCCGCAATTTCCTGTTCGGCCGAGTCCACGATCTTACGCGCATCCTCTTCCGCGGCGGCTTTGATCCGAGCCTCTTCCGAAGCGGCCTCTTTCTCCGCGGCATCGCGCATACCGGCGATTTCGGAATCGAGCCGGGAAAGCCGGTTTTCAATCTCCGCCAGACGACGTTGAGCCTCTTCGCTCGCCTGGCGCGCTTCCTGCATTGCTTTCTGAATGGAAGCCGTACGACCACGGAAAGCGCCGGGAAGATGCTTCTTTGACAAATAGAGCAGGGTGCCGGCGATGACGGCAAAATTTAACACGACACATAGTCGATACGTCCAATCCAAGCTGAGGCCTGTCACTTTCGCTATCCATTGCACTGACGCCGAATGCTTGAACTGGGCTTGCTCATCCTCGCCCGCCGCCTCGTCTGCTTCCTTGCCCAGCTGGCCATTTGCATGGTCGTCAGAATGTTCGGAATTCGCAGCTGGACTCTGAGCCATCATGACCGCACGGGCGGGTACAGACAAAAGTATGTAGGCCACGCTCAGCGACACTAGAGTCAGCAAGAGGTTTTGCTTCGTCCGATAGGCGTGCATCACTGGCCTCCCGCGGGAGCGTGTTCCGCTGGTCGCAATACGGTGCGGATGATCTCTGCCGCTAATCTTCCACTTTCCGCTTCCAAACCAGCCTGAGCCACAACCTTATCCTGTTCGATGGCTTGGCGCGCCTGGTCAATTTGAGCCTGCGCTCTGGTCCGGGCCTCGGCTACTGCCAACGCTCGAGCCTGCAGTGCAAGTTGGCGCCGCGCTTCCTGGGTCTTGAACAGGGCAGCCCGTGCTTCTCGAAGGCGCTGCTCATACTCCGCGGTTCGCGCTTCGGCGTGAGCAATGTCCGCCCGTGCTTTTTCGATCGCGCCTTCGGTCCGACTGCGTCGCTCGGCCAGCAACGCGGTCAGAGGTTTATGCACGACACCGGTGTAAATGAAGTACAACAACACAATAAACACGACCGTCGGCACGGACCCGAGCAGTAATCCGCCTAGTTGTCCTAATATCTCGTCCATTGTGTGTTGATCAGGTCCAGAGCGTAAGGAGGCTTAAGACCATTGAAAGTAACATGTTACGAAAGCGAGTGTCAACGCGATTGGGAACCGAAATTGCAGTTTCCGGATTGAAACTAGGGGCGGATAACTTTTTCCTTAAAAACTAGAAACGTCCTTGACATCTGATCTGACGGGTCTAGCATGTAGATATCACCTCCGATCCAGTCCGGATCGAATGGGCCGCTAGCCAAGGAATGTCACCGCTTCTTGGTTGCCGGCCCATTTAAGTTTAGCGTTCTTCCGGTGCGTCTTAGGTTTTTGCGACGAGTACCAAGTTCTCGAGGTTCGCGGCCACGGCGGTGCGGTGCGCGAGCCGGTAGGCCCGGCCTGAAAACCTTGGGACTGGGCGTAACTAATCGTGCATGACGAAAGCCTTGACTCTTCTCAGTACAGACTCGGGCGCCTCTACTTCTAGCTCTACCGACCCACCATTGTATTTGCGTGAGTAGATTCGTGACCTTGCTTCCAATAACGCCAGCAGCTTCCCTTCCTGTTGCGGCACGCGCAGACGCACACGACTCAACGGATCCTCAGACAGCATTTCATCAATCCGATCGAGTAGCGTACTCGTTCCAATTCCCTTCGCTGCCGATACGTGGACCCGGTTCGCGTCATCCAGCAATGATTCCCGCTGTTTCGGAGGCAACAGGTCAATCTTGTTCATGACCAGCAGACGCGGCTTCCCATCGGCCTCCAACTCCTTGAGCACCTTGTCAACCTGGGCATCCTGTTCCGCCGACAGTGGACTGCTGGCATCCGATACCTGTAGCACCAATGAGGCACGCTGCACTTCCTCCAGCGTTGCACGGAACGCCGAAACCAAGGTATGCGGCAAATTGCGAATGAAACCGACGGTGTCGGAAAGTAGCGCCTGGCGACGCGATGGTAGAGAAACTGAACGAATGGTGGGATCAAGCGTTGCAAACATCCGGGAAGATTCCAGGACCGCGGCGCTTGTCAGAGCGTTAAACAAAGTTGATTTGCCCGCATTCGTGTATCCGACCAGCGCTATGGTCGCGACCGGCACGGCAGCCCGCCGCGCCCGTTGTTGCGCCCGTACTCGTCTTACATTCTCGATTTGCTCCTTGACGTGACGGATTCGTCGATGAATTTTTCTGCGATCGGTTTCAAGCTGAGTTTCTCCGGGACCGCGCGTGCCGATCCCGCCGCCCAGCTGCGACATTTCAATTCCGCGTCCGCCCAACCGTGGCAGCAGATATTCCAACTGCGCGAGTTCGACTTGCAACTGGCCTTCGCGGGTTCGGGCGTGCTTGGCAAAAATGTCGAGGATCAACTGGGTTCGGTCAATCACTCTGACCTTGACCAGCTTCTCAATATTCCGTTGTTGCGAGGCGGTGAGATCGTGATCGAACAAGAGCAGATCGGAAGAGACTGAGGCGGTAGCCCCTGCTATTTCTTCCAACTTACCCTTACCCACGAGCGTCGCAGGATCTGTACGGTCACGGCGCTGAAGGAATTCCCCTGCAATCTCCGCCCCTGCGCTGATCGCTAGAGACCGTAGCTCGGCCAGAGATTCTTCGGCGCTGAATTCAGGAACGTCAGGAGCTTTCGTAACGATCGCGGCGCTGGAACTATCGCGCGCGGCTTGGGCGGCCGCAGTCAAAGGACCGTTTGGTTTTCGAGGCCCCGACAAAGTCCGGGAACGGTTACGCGTTTCGATGCCGACCAGCAGAGCACGTTCTCGGTGGAAGCCCACCCCGTCCGCCGCCCGGTGCTGCCGGCGACTGCCGTTCTGATCTTTACTGGCCTTGACGGAATTCCCCTTGTTTCAATTTGCCTGGTTTCGGACGCCGCCTATTCGAAAGCCTCAACCTTCGGTCCCTGAGGCTCGCGGCATCGGAGTGTCTTCCGGATTGGTTGAAGAACTGGCGGAGGCGGCAGCAGTCATTGCCATGGGCCTGTCTCCGGTCGCATGCAAAGCTCTGCTGGTGGCCACAGTCGAGATGGCGTGTTTGAAAATCAGTTGTTCCTGGTTATTGGTTTCCAACACTACCGAATACTTATCGAAGGAGCGAATTCGTCCCGTAAGCTTCACTCCGCTCAACAAGTAGATCGTTATGTTAGTACGTTCTTTACGTGCTGTGTTGAGGAAGGATTCCTGGATATTCTGCGCAGGCTTGTTGTCCATCACCGACCTCCTTGTTCGACCCCGTTGGTGCAACGCTTAGGTTTTGGTACGTTACCGCTCACATTTTTTGCGTAATTGATCGCACCCGCTACTAAATGTTTCCCGGTGCTTGGTACGCTGGCGCACAACCCCTATCTGCTAATGTTTGTACGATACGGCGTCGTTACCCACATTTCAAGCAACTCATTGTATGTTTGTTGGCGGAGACGGTATACGGTTTGACACCGCCTCTTTGAAGTGCAACCATTCTGCGCTTCAGTGCAACTGGCATTTCGGTCGGGTGATAACCCCTAACGGAAACTAATCCCGAGGAGTATCGATCTATGCAATGCACGACCTTCGGCCTGGCAGTTCTTTTCGTGATGCCGACACACACTGGCACGGAAGCGCTTGCCTTCATTCTGCGATGGATTCACCTGTTGGCGGGGATCACTTGGGTCGGGCTACTTTACTTCTTTAATCTGGTAAACGTTCCGTTCATGAAACAAGTCGACGCCAGTCTTAAGCCAAAGATATTCCAATATCTCACCATGCCCGTCCTGCAGTTATTTCGCTGGAGTGCGCTGCTGACAGTATTCATGGGGTTCTGGTATTGGTCGCAGATTTATGTGGCGGCCGACGCTCGTCGCCTGGGCGTAAGTCCCGGCAGCACAATAGGATTGTTCCTGCTGATCTGGATTGCGACTTCAATGATTCTGTACTTCGTGGTTTCGAAGACGCCGAGCGGTTACGTCGTGGGTCTTATGACCGCGGTTTTGGTGGTGGCAGCGAGCTGGCTGTTCGTGAATTATACGCCAGTCGGCCAGAACGATAACCATGTGCTGTCGATCGGCATCGGAGGCGGCATGGGATTCATCATGCTGTTTAACGTGTGGGGCATTATCTGGCGGAATAACAAGAAGATTATTCGCGGAACCTTGGCCAGCTCGCCGCCTGCGAATGCGGCCGTTCTAGCTCGGCAAGTGTTTCTGGCATCGCGGATGAATTTTTTCCTATCGGTCCCTATGATATTTTTCATGGCCGCCAGCTCCCACTACACCCTCCTGGGGCGCTAGCCACCGATGCGGGCACGAGCGTCGCGCTGGTGCAAAGCCTGGGCCACGCTGGTCCGGCGTATTTCTCTGTCAGGCCATCGCTCAAACATAAGGAAAGGCGAGGCAAACACAAACGCGGACGCCTACGCAAAAAGAGCCTGCCGCATACGCGACAGGCCCCTTTTTGTTCGACGAATTGTTAGAACGTCACCTTCAGCGCCACCTGCATCTGGCGGGCTGAGGTGGTGGCGTCGGGCCGTGTCACTGTGTTGGTGATCAGCCCGAAAATCGGCGATCCCAGCAGGTTGCCGTTGACAGCTGCATCCGATCCCGGATTGTTGAAGTGCGGATGATTGAAGATGTTGTAGCACTCCACTCTCAGTTCGGCCCCGATGCGCTCGGTAAATGTAATCTTCTTCGACAAGCTGGCGTCGAAGTTAACGAAGCTGGGACCGTAAAAGTGGTTCCGGCCTACCGTACCCGGACCAGCATAAATTGGCCCGCCATTTACGTCAGTACGATCAGAGAATGCCGCAGGATTTGTGAACCAGATTTTATTGCCTCCTGCCGACGCAGGCGTGTTGGATCCGGGGCTGTAGGGGTCACCGACCAAATCTGCACGGCCGCTCAAACCAGTACGCTCCATGTCAGTAGAATCGAAAACATCAAACGGGTGGCCGGTTTGCACGGTGGTAATCCCCGACAACTGGAATCCTTCGAGAAGTTTGCCCGCAAACCCGGTATTCATAAAGCCCTTGCCCTTGCCGAACGGCATTTCCCAAACGTAGCCAACGGTCGCCACATGACGTATGTCGTTATCGGAGTTTCCCCGCTCCTCTGAAAGGTTGCGGGAATTTCGCGGGAATCCGCGATTACCCGCAGCGGGTGCCAGTGGATCGTTTGAATCGTCAATGGTGTGACCCCAGGTATATGCCGTCTGAAACTGCAGGCCATGACTGAGGCGATGCGTCAGCTTGACTTGCAGCGAGTTGTAAAGCGAATTGCCAACCGACCGCTGGTAGAAGGGTTGAACTAAGGCGTTCTGCGATACCGCGTTGAATGGCAGACTGCCCAGGTCGGCGCCGACATACAAGTTGCTCTTGGTCACGGTTGCGGGTGTGCAACCGAATGAATTCGCGGGATCGCTGCAGAACGCCACCAACTGCTTCACCAGATTAGGATCCGGGGGGTTTCCGTCGACCTCCCGATAGATGTGAGTGCCCTTAGACCCGACATAGGCGAGATCGAGGGTGTTGTTACCTGCTAACTCACGCTGAATACCGAAGTTCCAGTTGTTGCTTGCGGCGTTGCGAAAGTGAGTGTCGAACAATACCGGCGCCAGGTTCGCACCGTCTGGAATCACCGCTGACGGTATCGTGTCCGGCGGGCTAGGCAACGGGAACGGGCCGTTGATGTTGCCGCCATAGAAGCCATTGAAGCTGTCCAGCGGGAATTTGTTGTAATCCTGTTCGAATGGCGGGTTGCCGCGTGCATTGCCGAAAAGGTTTCCAAAGACGCGATCATGGAAGATTCCAAATGCGCCGCGGACCGCAGTCTTACCATTACCCCACGGATCCCACGAGAACCCTACCCGGGGCTCAATGTTGGAATAGTCGGATTTATAGAGCTGATTGCCCGTGCCCGGTCCTAGGATTGACATTGTAAGCGGTGCGGGAGAGGCCGGATTTTCCAGCAGGTTGGAAAAATTCGCGTTCTCTTCGTAGGGGACTCCATCCAACTGATAGCGCAGGCCCAAAGTCAGAGTAAGGTTGCGCCGTATCTTCCAGGTATCCTGCCCGTACCAATCGTATTCGTGCTGGCGGAATTTCTTGTCGTCGGTTGCCACCCTGGTCCCAGCCTTGTTAAAAAATTCGGCGTTAAAATCATTCGCCACAAAACCGTAGTAGGCAGAGACAGCGTCCTCTAGCGCGACGCTAGTATTGGGTACGCCTTGGAGTAGGCTAACGCCGAAGGTGGAGAACGTCGTAAGTCCCACCTGGCGGCGAGAAAAGAAGCTATTGGGTCCGCTCTCACCGATGTTACGGAAATCTCCACCGAACTTGAGAGTGTGATTGCCGTGCACCCAGCTTAGGCCGTCGCCATAGCTGACCGTGCCGGTTTTACGAAATTGACCATCGGATACGAGAGCGATGCAACCGAAGCTATTGAACGGATTCATTACAAAATCGCTACCGTTACCGAACCGGTCAGTGGGAGTAACGCTGTCCAGGACGCTAGTACCATTGCATTGGAAGTTGGCATAAATGTGGTTCCAGCCGAAACTAAAACTGTTCACTATGTTGCTTCCGAGAGTGGAAACCAGGGTCGCGGATAACGCTTGGCCGATAGATTTCTCGGCAGCGGCTCCCAGGTTACCCGGCAGAATATCGTCATGAAATGGATCAGGATCCTTGAAACCGTCGTACCCATACCGCAGGCTCACGGTTTCGCCATTGGTGATATGGTGGTCAATTTTCGCGACGGTCTGATAGCTGCTTTGTCGCGACGAACTGGGATAAAGCAGCGTGCCAGAGAAGCCGTCGCCGTTCTCGAAAGTCGGGTTTGGATAGTTCGCGAAGACCGCTTGTAATGTTGGATCAGCAGGGGCCGGCGGAAGTACGGTGGAATATCCAAACTGCTGCAGAATGGTCGGCGTTCCGTTGTTCGCACCTGTCTGCGTAATGTCAACGGGCGTCGTGTTCCCCAATGAATCGGTGTAGTTGAATATGCCCGTCTTAAACGCTGCCGTGGGAACGGTGGCGGCATTGGTCAAAGTTGTCACAAAGCGTTGAAATTCCTCGTTAAAGAAGAAAAAAGTCTTGTTCTTGATGATGGGTCCGCCGATGGAGTATCCGAACTGGTTGCGAACGTAAGGATCCTGCGGTCCCTGGTCAGCCCGGTTAAACCAGTCCCGTGCGCCCCCGAATCCGTTCCAGCGGCCGAACTCATAGGCATCCCCATGGAATGTGTTGGTCCCGCTCTTTGTAACTACGTCGATGATCGCGCCGGTATTGCGGCCGTATTCGGCGTTGAAGCTATTGGTGATGACACGGAATTCCTGGGTGGATTCCGGATCTGCGCTCAATACGCCGCCAATGCCTCCCGGCACAGAAGTATCGTTGTTATCCACGCCATCCAGAAGGAAGTTATTGTTCCGCTCGCGGGCTCCATTGACGCTGATTCCGCCCAGGGCGTTAGTCTGCGAAGTTCCAGGCGACAACAACACAAGTTCGTAAGGGTTTCGCGTGATCAACGGTAAATCCTTGATCACCCTCGAATCCACCAGACTACTGATCTGTGAGCTTTCCAGATCAACATCAGGAATCTGGTCGGCCCGCACTTGCACTTCTTCAGATACCGCACCCGGCTCAAGCCGAACATCCAGAGGGATTACCTGGCCGACAGTGAGTGTGAGGTTGGAAACATGAAATGTTTTGAAACTCGCCATCTTAACGGTGACGTCGTAGGTCCCAGGGGACAACGTAGTAATGCTGTAAGTGCCGGTGCCGCTACTAGTTACGCTGCGCTCGGCATTGGATCCCAGGTTTTTTACCGTAACTTCGGCGCCTTGGACGACTGCCTCAGCAGTGTCGGTGACGGTACCCTGAATCGAGCCGCTTTGGGCCAGCGAAAACGTGGCTGCCAGCAAAAAAGCTGCCGTCCCTGCTATGAGCTTCAGACTGCGCATGTGTTCTCCTCGATTAAATCTTGGGTTTGCCGCGAGATCGCTCCCGAATGTCTTCCAACATTCTTTGCCCCTAGGGACCTAGCGACGGTTCGATGTATCTGTAACAGAGCTTGTGTCGCTGGTAACGGCAATTGGACGACCAGTTCTAAATGTCTATGTGAAGTCATTCATTCTTAAAGTTTTACGCCGCGACCAGGAACCTACAGATACAACGGTACTTTGGTCATTTCTACGGACTTATAAATAGAGGTCTACGAAATCCCATAGCCGCGGAGGGCTGAGGTCGGGCCCCGATCTACGTTGACTGTCAGAATACGAGCTTCACTGCGGTGACCATTCTGGTGGGCATTACTCGGGAAGCTTACCCGCGCTTTTTGGAAGCTCGGTGAACTAGGAATCAGGTAATTGCGCTCGCAGCCGGTGACTATGACGGACAGCGACTGGCTGGGCTGCCGGTCACGATGGGGCGCGCAACCCGCATCAAACCAGGTGATACTGACTGTTGAAGCTGAAAAACTCTAGTTTCGATTGGTACAGAAAAACGGGGGGGGGTGAAATCGCCGAGAACTCACATGGAAACTGGAACATCGAACGGGGGCACCAGATTGATCATGGCTTCATTTCGCAACAACTTGTCGAGATCCTCTTTCTTCGGCAAGAACAGATGATCCGTCAACGCATCCGTTTCCGGTTCCCTCGATGAGGCAGAATCGGGGTCGGCGAGAACAGCCCCGCGTACGACTTCATTCCCAGCTTTACGAGCAACTCCGGCAACGTATTGCGTCGTGACGGTTGGGAATGTCCAGTTTGTAGGATCCCGTCGAATCTTGAAGTTCGAAATTTTTGGCGGAAAAAAAGAGCGAGGCCGATACAGCCTCACTCTCTAAAGTGATCCGCCTTGGCTGGACTCGGCCGGGGTTTACGACCGCGACATCAGAAAGTGAGCCGCATGCCCCACTCAATCTGCCGCGGAGCGCCGACTGCATATACTCCCGTGCCATTGCCCACGCGGAAGCCAGCGTTGTTGTCCGCTGGGGTTGTGCCATTCAACGCACCGGGACTACCGGTGAGTAAACCGGACATTGTCGTCGGCGGCAGGTTGAAGTTAGCGAAGTTAAACAGGTTGAACACACCTACACTCGGCTCGACAGTGAACCTTTCCCTGAAGGTGTGTCTCCAGGCCACCCTCATATCCAAGGCCTTCAGCCAGGTGAAGTCAACCTGGTTGGCGGGTGCAGTGAGGATAGGCTGTGCGACGCCCCCAAGGGCCTGAAGTTGGTCTAAAGTCATCAAGCCCTTGCTGATGAGCGTCTGGCCTGCAGGCGTAGCCTGCCCAGCAACTTTGCTGTTGTAGTTGTTAATCACCTGGTTAATGTTGCCAGCGTTTATGCCGCGATCGAAGTTACCAAAGTGAGTGCCCGGCACCGGATCACCAATGGTTCCGTCACCGGTGAAGTCGCTGCGGAAGATTTCGCCGTCTCCTAGGCCGGAGTTTGGAATTACCAAAGCTGAAGACTGGGGGCTGCCGAAATGGGTGGTCAGACCAATGCGGAAACCGGCAGGCACATCGACATAGCCGCCGAATGAGACCTGACTGGTGCGATCCAGCAATGCCGGTCCAAAGTAGCGGTTAGGAACATTGTTGTCGGCGGTCTGCAGAACAAAGTCCTGGTCGTTATCAGCAGCCGTACCCGCTACCTGGGCGCCACCGGAATTCTCGAACCGGGACAAGCTGTAGGATGCCTGCCAATTCAGCGCCTTCACCCCCGGCATCGGATGGGCAACATTTTCCACCAGCTTCACTTGCAGAGCGTTGTACTCCGAACGTCCAATCGGCTGCAGAAAGATCGCCGAAGCTTGGCTGGGGTTCCTGCCCCCAAAGGCGCACGGTACCCCCAAGGCCTGAATACAGGCTTGGCCGAAATCGCCATCCGAGGTCAGGCCGTTATCGGCGTAGTCAGACATTGCTGCTCCGGCGGTAATTGCACACTGCACGCCGGCCGACCCAGGAGGGCACCCGAAAGACGCGTTGGTGGCGGTAATCGCCGCGTTCGCCGCTGCCATGTTTATGTGTTTGGCGTCACCGACGTGGTTGATGTCGACACCGAGCAGCGACCGTGTCTCCACGTTTCGCAAGTAATCGACGCTTAACACCAGACCTGGGCGAAGCTCGCGCTGTATGCCGATGTTCATCTGAACCGAAACCGGCGTTTTGTAGTTCGGCCCTATCATGCCGAGCCCCACGCCTAAGCCGGCGGCGAGATTATCGCCGATGTAATTAGGATTGTGAGCTTTCAGATCGACGGGGTTGCCAGCTTTAAACTGGCTCGAGAATGCGAGAATGCCGGGAATAGCATCCCCAATACGCAGGGTATTGCCGCAAGAAGTTGCATCGGGAGTGATGGTACCACCTTCGACCGGTACGGCTGCCGGAGTGCCAGTGTACCCGCCCGACCCGCAAGCATAGGGGTCCTGCAGGAAAGCTCCCGTTTTCAGGCGCAGTGGGCGATCAAACAAGACGTTGTTATAGATGATGTTCTCGTAGAACAACCCGGCCCCGCCACGGATGACTGTAGTGCCCCTGCCGTTCGGGTCCCACGCGAAACCAAATTGCGGCGCGAGATTCGTGTCTGGATTTTTCACCCGATCGCCCCACCCCGGAAACGCCGCATTAATTTCCGGAATTGCGGGAAGATCACTGTCGGTGCGGCCGGTGTCGCGATCGTATCGCAGGCCATAGCTCAAAGTGAAGTTGCGTTTTATCTTCCAATTATCGCCAATGTATATGCCCAGCCGATTATCGGGTCCCAAGCCGCCCGCAGGGAAACCGAGAGCGGGTATTTCTGTGCTGAAACCCAATCCGTTGCCGTACCGGACTCTCGAGGTAGGATAGTTCAAGGGATTGGCAGATCCCCCCGCGAACGGACCGGCGGCAGCAAAGGCGATGTTGGCAGGCGTGACTTGGAAGGAGACACGCGGCGCCACTCCAAAGAAACTGGCGAAACCACCGCCTTGGATACGGTTGTACGATACGCCATACCGAAGAATATGGTTATGAACGGACTTACTGCCATCGTACTTTATCTGACGGTTGGATTGCGGCGTGCTTTGCGGCGCCAGGAGATTCGGGCCCACATACAAGCCGCTCCCTGCACCGTTGATTTCTACGCCGGTGTTGGCAAAGGGCAAGGCGCTTCCGGTGGTGATGTCCGCGATCTGGTTTTGGAACTTCAGGTAAGAGAAACGAATACTGTGAGTAAAGCTCCCAGTATTGAAATCGACTCCTACTGCATGAACGCGCGTGTAGTCTTTGTTGGCATAGACCGAATAGCCAAAGCCAAAGCTGGCCGGCAGGAAGTTCGCAAAGTAAGTGTAACGATAAAAGGCATGTGCATTGTTGCCGAGAGTGTAGTCGGCCTTGGCGAGCAGATTGGTCTCACGAAACGCCTGGCTAAAGCCGCCATTCAAAGCATTGAAGGGCGCCGTGAAAAGTACTGGAGCGAGGGAATCCTGCTTGGTGCGCTCGCCGTCAAGGAGGAAGAAAAACTTATCTTTGATAATAGGGCCGCCCACTCGTCCGCCGAATTGGGAACGCTGCGTCGGAAGATTAGCGCCGCCGGGCGAAGAGGCTCCGCCCACACTGGCGTCGCGAAACAGCCCAAAGGCTTCACCATGCACGGAATTGGTCCCCGAGCGCGTAGTCACGTTGACCGCTCCGGAGGAAGTCAAGTCCTGCGATAGGTCCAAGGACGATTGGCTAAGCTGGAACTCGGCAATCGCGCTTGCCGGAATGTTCGAGGTCGTCGTGCCGACAGTCTCATCGCTGATATCGATACCATCCACATTGATGCGCGCTGTACGGCCAAAGCGGCCGCCGAAGGAAATCGAGGAGAAACCCGCCTTGGTCGGGTCGAAGTTCTGACCGTCCTGGATCTGCACACCGGGCTCGAGCTGGGCAAGATCAAGGAAGTTTCGCCCATTGATCGGCAGGTTATCTATCTGTTCTCCAGTTACAACACCTTGCACGGTGGCCTGTGAGGTGTTGACCTGCACTTGGGAAGCCGAGACTTCCACTATCTGGCTCTCCTGCCCAACCTCCAGTCTTGCATTGGCCGTGGACGTATTGCCCACTTGGACGGTGACCGGAATGCTAATTGACTTAAAGCCCCTTGATGAAACCTGCACCCGATAGCTCCCGGGAGTCAACGCGCCGGAGTTATAGGCAGCCGTCGAATTGGTAGTGAGCTCAATTGCCTGACCAGTCCCAAGATTCGTGATCTTGACACCGGCTCCAGGAATGACCGCGCCTTGCGGGTCGGTTACCGTGCCGACGATGCTGCCAGTGCCAACGGTTGTCTGTGCTACCAACATCGCGGCGGAAAGCAACAACGTCACCGCCAGTACCACGGTAAATCGCATGTCGCCGAAGCGTCGGAAACGGGCCACGAAGACTCGATGCATATATGTCTTCTCCTGAAAGCGAAATTTACGCCTTGCATCCGTCTGACTAGAAGTACATCACCGTTGTAACAATGATTGTTAAAAGACAGGATAAAAACACAGTCTGGACACCACAGCAACTGTCACTCCAAACGGAACTTTAGTAACGGGCAATTCTTTCAGTATGTTGCTGACGGCAAGCGAGATTTGATTCAAAAAAACAGATTTTGATATCCCTCAATCTACAAAATTATGTATTATTTGCTCGGGTTTATCGCTTGGCCCTGGGACAATTGTTGGCGTGATATTTGAGCAATACCAAAAGGGCTTGGAGTTTTTCAATGGCGCCGAGTTTTTTGACGCTCACGAAGCGTTGGAAGACGTGTGGCGGGCCGCTCCCATCGAGGAGAAGAAGTTCTTGCAGGGATTAATCCAGGTAGCCGTTGCTTTACACCATCACGGAAAGGGAAATTCTGCCGGGGCGCGTTCAGTGCTCAGACGTGCTTTTAGGAATATTTCGCAGTATCCGGAAGGCTTCGGCGGCATTCATTCCGCGGTATTGCTGAAAGAGATTGCCGAGTGGCAGCGCGCTCTGGACGACGGGACTCCTGTGCCCCCGCTGCCAAAAATACTTTGGGCTGGGTAAGTCGAGGACGATCCTGAGAAACGCTCTGGCCAAAATATCATCTCCGAATCATCAACGCTTCAGCGTTTTCCTTTCTTTGCCTTTCGGTGCTGAGTTCGGTAATGGATGACGGGTTGGTCGTTGTTCCGCTCTCCCGGAGCCAGCACGCGCCGGACGATTGGGCTGTTGAGCTTGTATTTGCGCTCGACAGTATTTCCGGATTGGTCTTTCGTGCGCAATACAAATACCGGCAAGTCACCTTCTTTATCGAAAGTCTCGTGCGAGAGCGAGACCGGAAGCACGCCATCGAGATTCCTCTCGCGATATGCGGTTTCGTATCGATGCCGTCTCACATTCCAGGTGAAAACGCGAAACGCATTGAAATCGAATGGCATGCCATCTTTGTTTTCGGTGAGCAGCACCAGATACTGCGGAACCTTTCTATCGCCATCCGTCACCTGGTCCAAAACAAACGAAGCCACGGTACGCTGGCCTTCGGCGTATTGCGCGATCTCGATCGGAACGTCCACATCGATCAAACGGCCAAGAACCCATCCCGCATGATCAGAATCATCACGTATGAGCCACCAGTCTTCCATCGCCGGCGGAGGAGCAGGTTGTCCTTCTGTCGAAGGAGCGCTGACTTTCGCTTGTCCAGCCGCGCTAGATTTCAAGGTGCTGGCGCGCTTCATCAGTGAGAGTTTCGCACCTGGTTCCACCTGATATAGGTGCTCGGAGTCGCGGTCTGGCTGGAGATGGATGTTCGTTTGATTGTGCGCCACAGCGGTTGCTTGTACCGGGTCATTGCGGACGTCCGAAGCCAGCTTCTGAAAAGCATCATAGGTTTCCTTCGTAATCAGATAGCGTTGCTCGAGCCAGCCCTCAACACCCGCCGAAGTGCGTACGTGGGCGAAGCGGCGATCGCGGCCGAGGATTTGCACCATCTCTCCGTTCTTTACCATCCCGGTCTTGCTGAAAACCGCAGCGACCTGGTCGCGCAGAAACGCCTGCGGTGCAGACACGTATGCAATCTCCTTGGGAGCGCGCGCTCGGTTACAGCCGGTAAGGGAAATCGAAGCGAGAACAATCAGCCAACAAAATTTAACGCGGAATTTCACTAGGCAATCTTAGCAGTCGTTCGTGTTTACACATCAGTAAGGAGTTGATTGAAGCTGCGGCGGAAAATATTTCGTCGAGAATTGGTGAGCAGCTCAAACGAATCTGGACCACACCGCATCATCCGCCTCACGACCTGCGCTTATTGAACAGAGATGGTTACCGGCGGACTGGTGCCACCACACAGAGTTGCCGTAACGGTTGTAGATAGACCTGAGGCTGTCGAGCTCACCGTCGCTGCTCCGGCGGAGATTGACGGGATCACTGCGGTATTCGAAATCGTCCAGGTCACTTCCGCTGTAACATCCTGCTGATTAAGGTTGCCGGTAAAAACGGCATTGGCGACAAACGTCAGTTGTGATCCAGCCGCAGGATTAGTGGTCGACGGAGTGATTGTGATGCTGGTAACCACCGGGCAAACCGTGACGGTGGCGGTGTTGGTGAATGCGCCATCGGTCGCGGTGATGGTCGTGATCCCGGGCGGCGAGGCGATGGTCGCCGCCGCGGTGACCAAACCTGAATTCGTTCCCACCGTCGCGACAGAAGTGTCGGACGTCTGCCAGGAGCTTTTCGAGGTCACGTTCGAAGTGCTGCCGTCGTCGAACGTGCCTGTCGCTGTCATCTGAATCGTCCCCGCCGGCGCGATGCTTCCGGTGGAAGGAGTTACGCTGATCGACTGGAGTGTGGGATTGACGAAGAAACCGCGGCAGCCGACCGCAAGAGAAAGCGTAAACAGGGCCGCCAAGGCGGCCGAAAGTCGCAATTGTTGCTTGAAACCAGGCATGCAAAAAATCCTGGCAGACGCGCCTTTTTCAGTTTCGTCCGCGAGTTGGTGTAACCGAATTGTAGCAGAGAAAGTTTTCGGTCCCATGCAGGTATGTACCTCTGTGCGCATCAAAGATTCCTTATAAAAACAGCCAGAGTATGGCTTCTTTTAACGCGCCATACGCCGCTCATTCGCTTCCGCCAACGGCGACCGCTGTTCCCTTCAATCCTGTTAAGCTTTTCTTCGAGACTCTTGATGAAACCACACTTCGCTGCCTTCCTTGGGTTCAGCCTCCTGCTGACATTTTCGGTTTCGGTTCAAAGCCAGAGCCAGCCGTCTTCATCCCTGAGGTCACGCCGATCTTTCAGTCCGGAACGCACCACGCCAACGATTTGTGCCTCCTGTATCCAGGGAAACATGGAGTTCCTCGCTTCTGACGCAATGCGCGGACGTGGCAGCGGCACTGCCGACGAATTGGTGGCAGCAACTTTCGTTGCCGCCCAACTGCGCTCTTACCGGATTGCTCCCGCGGGCGATGATGGCGGGTTCGTTCAGCGGGCGGTGTTGCGGCAAGCAAAATTGAATGCTCCTCCACAATTCGTACTTGCGGCGGCTGGCGCGAATGCGGAAAAAGTGACCTGGATCTATGGCAAAGAGTTCGTCGTCGCCCATCTGACCCAACCTCACTTTTCTGGTGCGCTGCGCGTCGTCAAAGCTGACGAAGAAACCCCACAAGTCGCAGGTTCTATCGTGCTAATGGTTGCGAGCGACCGCGACAAAGCGCGAAAAAAAGCGTCCGTGATGGCGTCTCGTGGAGCGATCGCCACGTTAATTCCGGTGTCTGCCGAAGGGGCCGGCCAGTTCACCAAAAAAGCTGAGCAATTGCCTTCTCTTCCTGCGAAGATCGAAGGGAGTGATGCTGGATTGGGCAGTAATTTCAATGTTATCGAGATCACCCCGGATGCGGCCAAGACACTCGAAGCGCTTCCACAAGGCACAAACCTTAGTTTTGAAAGCTCGTCAACCATCGAAAAGAAGTACACATGGAATGCCGTAGGCATGCTTCCCGGCAGCGATCCTAGGTTGAGCAAGTCCGCGGTACTGCTGTCAGCGCATCTGGATCATCTGGGAATCGGTTCGGCGGTGAATGGCGATGACATTTACAACGGCGCTGACGATGATGCGTCCGGCGTAACTGCGGTGTTAGAACTTGCAAGAGTTCTCGGAAGAGGACCTCGTCCACGGCGAACGGTAATCTTTGCGCTTTTCGGCAGTGAAGAGACCGGCAGGCAGGGATCGACTTATTTTCGGGAGCACCCGCCGCTGCCCTTGCAGGAGATCGCCGTTAACCTCGAATTTGAAATGCTAGGACGCGCCGATTCTGCTGTGCAGTCTGATACGGTGTGGCTGACGGGATGGGAACGATCGAATCTCGGGCCCGCGCTTGCCGCGCGCGGCGCCAAGCTGGTTCGTGATCCGCATCCCGAACAGAATTTCTTTGCCCGCTCCGACAATTATGTGCTGGCAAAAAAAGGCGTTGTGGCACAAACCGTTTCAAGTTACGGACTGCACCCCGACTATCACCAGCCTAGCGACGACGTCACCCACATCGATTTCAAACACATGAACGCGGCAATCGGGTCAATGTTGAGTCCCGTCAAATGGCTGGTAAATTCGTCATTCACTCCGAAGTGGAATGCGGGAGGAAAGCCCTAGGCATGGGCATCCGTCTTCGGTGAGTACTAGCGACAAAACTTTTCGGCTGGGGGGCGCAAGGACTACGCCTAACGACTAATTCGTTCGTTTCGCTTTTGAGATCTTTTCATCGATTGGCTTGCGGTTGGCAAAACCTTCGCTGGTACCGTGCCAGTGCGCAATTCCCTTTTCGCCAAGCTTCCAGCACAGCAATAAGGTGCGGCCTTCGACCTCACAAGGAAAATCCAGCAGCCCGATGTCGAGATCTTTCACTTGCACTCCCGTCGCGTCGATCTCCGCGAGAGCGTCTTTGACGCGCTGAATACTTTTCTCGCGTTCAGCTTTGCGCCGCGCCATCTGGACAATGTTCACACGCAGACCGCCACTCAGAAAAACTCGATGGGCCAGTTCTTGAAGCTCGGCATCAACGCTTTCAATCAACTTTTTGCCGTCGATGGCAGTACGCAGCAACGATTCTAAAACGGGCAAAAGACTTTCGGCTTCCTCAAGGGTGAAACTTCGTTCGGCCATAGTGGTATAGGGATATTCTAATGCATTGGAGCGGGGAAGTCAGGGCCGTATTCCCAGCATCCAGAATCTCGGCGTTCGAAAACCAGTTGGCTGAGTCCACCTAGAAAGCAGAACTGATCACCGCGATCTGCCTTGCGAAGGGTCAGCAGTCGCGGCACTGTTCACATCCACATGCAAATGCCGGGCGGGATCGATCCCCGGCGGATAACAATTTCCGTCGCGACTGTAATTTTTCGGACATCCTGACGCCACATCTCTTCTTTTCGGTGATTGCGCAAACTGCCAAACCTCCGCGAAATCGATCGCGCTTGCGGCCGGGTGGGGCGGATTCCGCGGAAAGGCGCATCCAGGCGAGGGTGGACAAGCATCATTCGTCACCCAGTACGCAATCTTTCTTCCTGCCGCGCTTTGATGAATGTCTTCCGCCGTGATGATTCGCAAACCGCCAGTCTCTGTGGCCACGATGCCCGAGCAGTAAATCCCTGCCCGGAAGCCGGCGGCGGCCACCGCATCCACCCAGGCAAAGATGTACGCTTTCTGCTCCAGCAACATCCGCCCACCCTCCTCCTGATCGAGAAAAATCAGCGTCCCCGCAGGAAAACCCTCCCGCTGCGCGGCCGCGGTCGCCGCCCGGGCGTCCTCGGCGCCCAGGTGGCTAGCGTTCGAAACTGTTCTTAGATTGGCGAAAAGTCTGCCGTTGAAAAGCACCAGAAATCCAAATCCAGCTGATTCCAGAGCACGCCGCTTTCCCGACCAGCTATTGGTATTTTCGCCGGGTGGGCGGTTGAGCCAGAAGCCCGCGTAGGAAAACGTTTCTCGGAGCGGTTTCAAGTTCTCGTCCCCGGGATATTCGTTGCGGTCGAACCCCAGGTGGGCAGGAGCGGAGGACGGAGTTCCCAGCTGAGCGCTCGTGTTCGTATGCAAAAGAAGAATTGCGCTTACCGCGACTACGGCGGTCGCGAACCGAGGCCCTCGCTTCATACCAAGATATTACTAGCGAAGGGATTGGCTTCTGCCGGGAAGATATCGGGAAATATCGCGCTGCTACCCGCCAATATGGACCATCGTTCTCGACGCAGGCACAAAATCTGGCTCCCCGATGTGGTGACGCGCCTCTTTTTTCTGAATCACATCGCGAATGAAATCCGCTAACTGTTCATCCGAAGCGCCACGACGCATTTTGTCGTGCAGGTCATGATCCCACACAGAAAAAAGGCAGGTGCGGATTTTGCCGTCGGAGGTGATGCGAATGCGGCTGCAGCGTCCGCAGAATGGGTGGGACACCGGCGCGATGATACCGATTTCGCCGATGCCATCGTCGAAGCGATAGCGTCGAGCTGTTTCGCTGTGCGCGTGTGGAATTTCAGTGAGGGCGCGGAATTCGGACATGTGTTGCAGAATTTCATCGAGCGTTATTACAGTATCCCGCGACCACACCCGTCCCTCTTCCAGGGGCATGAATTCGATAAAACGGACAATCACTCCCTCGTCTCGTGCAAACTGTCCGAAAGGAACAATTTGATCTTCGTTGAAGCCGCGCATCAGGACACAATTAACCTTTACCGGCCCGAGTCCCACCCGCCCCGCGGCGCGGATCCCCGCCAGCACATTGTCATATCCATCCGGCACACGCGTGATGCGAGCGAAGCGGGCGCGATCGACCGCGTCCATACTGACGGTGACGCGCCGCAAGCCTGCGTCCTTCAGTGGCTGCGCCATCTCGGGCAGAAGATGGCCATTCGTGGTGACGGCAATGTCAAGTTGATCGCCAGTCGTGGTTCGAAGCTTCGCCAGGCCGCGGACAAAGTCGACTACACCTTTGCGCAACAGCGGTTCTCCGCCGGTGATACGAACCTTCTGAATGCCCAAGCCAACCAGCACTCGTGCCATTCGAAGGTAATCGGCAAACGGCAAGTCCCCGTACAAGGCGCCTTCGTTCCCGGTCCTGCAGTAAACGCACTTGTAATTGCAGCGATCCGTAACGGCAATCCGCAGATCGGTAATAGCGCGGCCGAATTTGTCGGAAAGAATCATTGAGCACTGAGCAGTCAGCGCGCGGCATTTAGAAAATTACATTTCATCGAACAGCCGCACTGCATACTGATTTTTCTCGGGAAGGAACACGGACAGGCGGAATGCTCCTGGCGGCCGTTTCCTTTCCAATGACTTCTTGTGAAGCCGGGAGGCACGCACGTTTCCGTTCGCACCCTCGGGGAAATGTGCGCGGGAAACCTTCCCCCGCCAACTCTCTCCCTCGCCGCCGAAGCCATAGCTATCCTGTAGGCCAGGGCGGTCAGAAACTCAATTCTAATTATAGATGTGCCAGGCTCAAGGAGAAGCAAAATTAAGGTTTGCTGGCTAAAGCCTTGCCGATGGCAGCATCCGCAAGTGGTGCCATAAGTTTGAAACCGGCAGCGTCGGGATGCAGGCCATCGTCGGCGAGATCCCGCTTCAAAAGGCCCTTGTCATCGACCATCGCGGCGAAATAGTCGAGATACACCAGGCGGTTGACGGCACAATATTCTTTCAGCCAACGATTTAGCGCCAGAATTTTCTCGGGTGACCGCTGGGCGAAGAAGTCCTGCGATTTCGGAGTGTAGTTGTGCACCGGCAAGACAGAGCAAAACACAACCGCGATGTGATGAGCGCGGGCCAGTTCAGCCAGAGTAGCGTAGTCCGCTTCGATATCTTCGAGACTCATGTGCCCCGTGTTTCCCGCTATGTCGTTGGTGCCAGCGAGAATTACGACCACTTGTGGATGCAGGTCGATCACATCCTGGCGAAAACGGACCAACATCTGCGGAGTCGTCTGACCGCCGATGCCGCGATTGATGTAGCCCTTGCCGGGGAAATAATCGTCCAACCTCCATATGTCAGTAATCGAATCGCCGAAAAAGATCACTCGATTCTCGCCGGGCGCGGGCGGCTTTAAGGCGGCGTTCGCATCGCGATAGCGGGCCAGCTGACCGAAGTCGTCGGTGAACACTGTGATGCGCGAGGCGCGGTACCGGTCGAGACCACTAAACCCGGTCGACGGAATCGTGACCTGTTGCGCGCTTAGCTCAAGACCTGCCGCAAACCATAGAATGAGAATTATCACGCTGGGTCCGACATGACGACGGATTTTCAGCGACATGACAACACCTCCCGTCTCAAACTGAGAAAAGCTGCACTAACTATTTTTAGGCAATGTCCCATTTTTATTCGATCCACCTGCAACAAAATTCCAAATTCGGCGTTCCGGAACGCCGTGCGGCAGTTGAATCAGACACCTTACATACCGTCGTAATTCGGGCCACCGCCGCCTTCCGGAGGCACCCATGTGATGATCTGATAGGGATCGGCGATATCGCAGGTTTTGCAGTGCACGCAGTTGGAGGGGTTCAGGCTGATCCGCCTTCCATTCGGTTGGGTCGCATCGTCCACCATCTCGTATACGTTCGCGGGACAGAAATTCTGGCACGGACTTCCGAATTCCTTCACGCAGCGCGTGTTGCAGATATTCGTGTCGTGAATCACCAAGTGCGCGGGCTGGTCTTCTTCGTGCTTGGTGCCGGAATGGTAAAGGTCGGTAAGCTTATCGAACGTGAGCTTGCCGTCGCCTTTGGCGGGGCCGATGAGTTGAGCTTCGTCGCCGCCGTCGGCAGGAAGCTCGGCAAGCTTCTTTATGCGCTGATATCCCGCGGTCGATGGATATCTAGCTCGCAGCCCGCGGCCGCCCGTGACCTGTTGCAAACCCGCGTTGATCATGCCTTGCCAGAATCCGTGCTCAAAGCCCTGATGAAAATTGCGGACTCTCCAGAGTTCGTCTTTGATCCAGCTTGATTCCACACGCTTCTGAAAATTGCCCAGCGTTGCCACCGAAAAATCATTCTCCTTTAAGGCTTCAAATGCTGTTTCGGCGGCGAGCGTCCCACTCTTGATCGCCAGGTGAATGCCTTTTAACCGTTGCGAATTCAGGAAGCCGGCGGAGTCTCCAAGAATCATCCAGCCATCGCCCGCCACCGGCGGAATCGACCACCAACCGCCGTACGGCAATGACTTGGCGCCATAGCGAATCATCTTGCCGCCTGCAAGTAATTTGGCGACCAACGGGTGCCGCTTGAACTGCTGCAGCACACGCTGGGGGTCCAGCCGCGGGTCGGGGTAATCGAGTCCAGTAACGAAGCCCAGAGAGACCACGTTGTCCTTGCCGCCATAAACCCACGCGCCGCCGTATTCTTTCGTGGTGAGCGGCCACCCCATGGTGTAAATCACTTCGCCAGGGGCAATGCGTCCCGCGGGAACTTCCCAGAGTTCCTTGATGCCTTGGCCGTAAGTTTGCGGATTGCGGTCTTTAGCAAGATCGAATTTCGCGATAAGTTGTTTGGTTAGCGATCCGCGCGTGCCTTCGGCCAGGATCACAACTTTGGCCTGGAGGTCGTAGCCCGGTTCGAAATTCGATTTAGGCTGATTTTGCCGGTCGACACCCTTATCGTCAGTGCGTATGCCACTAACTCGGCTTCCGTCGAATAGAAGTTCAGAACCCGCAAACCCAGTGAAAATCGTGATGCCAGTCTCTTCGACTTTGCGGCCCAGCCATTTCACAAACCGATTTAGCGATATGACGTAGTTACCATGATCGCGCAGCGGCGGCGGCGTAATGGGAAACTTGAATTTTCCCTTCTCGGTAAGAAAGTAGACTGCCTCTTTTTTGACCTCAGCATCGATGGGGGCTTCCTTCTCGAATCCGGGGAGTAGCTCGCGCATAGAACGCGGATCGAGTAATGCACCGGAAAGGCAATGTTGGCCCACTTCGCGAGCCTTCTCGAGGACGTAAATATTCTCTTTACTGAACTGCGCGTCAGGGTTCTTGGCATTGTGCTCATCGATCAACTGCGCGAGTCGCAAAGCACAGGCCATTCCCGCCGGACCGCCGCCGACGATGACAACATCGGCTGGCATCTGCGGGCGTTCGATGCCTTCAAGAGGTTTGCGGAAAATCAGCATAAGAAAAACCGGGCCACGGCTTTATGCGGATTGGACGGACGCAATAAGAATCCAATGCCTGTAGATCGCTGCTGATCGTGAACTGATCCTAAGCTCCTGCTTTGGCCTTTTTTACCTCTTCAATCAGGGGCGGCACGACATCGAACAGATTCCCTACCACAGCGAAATCGGCGATTTCAAAAATCGGGGCTTCGGAATCTTTGTTGATGGCGATGATCGTGCGGGCACCTTTCATGCCGACAATGTGCTGAATGGCTCCGCTGATGCCGAGCGCGAGATACAACTTGGGTGCAACCGTCTGTCCGGACGATCCGATCTGCCGATCCATGGGTAGCCATCCCGAATCGCAGATGGGGCGGGAAGCGGCCAGCTCGCCGCCGAGTGCCTCAGCCAACTGCTTGGCCAGTTCGATGTTCTTTTGCTCCTTGATTCCGCGGCCTACCGAAACGATGATCTCGGCCTGGCTCAAATCCACAGCTTGCTTGGCTTCCTTGAACACTTCCTGTGGTTTGTTGCGAATCATGTCGTCGGCAATGTCGACCTTGACGGTTTCAACCGGCGCAGCGCTGGCACCCGCTTCAACCTTGTCCCCGCGAAACGCTCCGTTCTGAAAGGTTACGAACCATGGCGCATCGCAAGTGAAACTTACGTCAGCCGCCAATTTGCCCTGGAACATCTGGCGGGTAAACAAAAGCTTGTCGCCGTCTTTCTTGTAACTGATGCAATCGCTGATTACCGTGCGATGCATCGTCGTAGCCAACTTAGGCACAAAATCGCGTACTTGATAAGTGTGCGGCATCAGCACCAATTTGGGCTGCCTGGATTCGATAAATTGTTTCAAGCCTGCAGTAAAGGCGTCAGGCGTGTAGGGTTCAAGTTTCGGCGATTCGACGGCATAAACTCTTGCAACTTTCTTGCCGGCGATCTCGTTCGCAAAATTTGTGACATTGCTTCCCATGACCGCAGTCTCAAGCGTCCAGCCAGTTTCGTTTGCGAGAGCCTGACCTGCGACGAGAGTCTCCCATGAGACGCGGTTTAGTTTCCCTTCGCGCTGTTCGACGATGACGAGAATTGAGTCAGGCATAAGAATCAGCTTCTAGTTCAGCCGAGGGTTGGTCGGCGTGGCGGATCAGAAACCCGTCGTTATCTGCGTGGCACTACAGCACCCGCACTTCATTGCGTAATTTCTCCACCAGCTTCTTTGCCACTTCGCCGGGTGGTCCTTCCAGGAATTCCGTATTTTTGGTTTTTTCCGGAATGTAGAGCCGCTCGATCTTTTGCAGGTTGGGCACGATCGCTGACTGCACCTCCGCCATCGCTGCCTTGCGCAGCGGCTTGTTCTTGGCCTGTTTGATGCCGATCAGCGTCGCATAGCGCAGTTTGTTGATGCCCGACTGAATGGTGAGCACCGCCGGCAAAGGCATGTCCACGAACTGAAAGTATCCCGCTTCGAGCTCACGTTTAACTTTGATCCCACCGTCGGTTTTTTCGATCTGCATGATGATGGTTGCATGCGGCCATCCGAGGAGTTCCGCCAGCACGACCCCGGTTTGCGCGTAACCATAATCGTCGGACTGCAGACCAGTAAAGATAAGATCGAACTTGTCCTCTTTAATCGCCGCTGCGAATGCCCGGGCGGTATTTGTAGCATCCAGTCCGACGAATGCGTTGTCTTCAAGATGTATGGCGCGATCGGCGCCCTTCGCCAGGGCTTCACGCAGAACCTGTTGTGCCCGTGCTGGGCCTGCAGTGATCACAACAACTTCGCCACCATGCTTCTCTTTTTGGCGGAGCGCTTCTTCGAGCGCGAAAGCGTCCGGTTCATTCACTTCGTAGGAAACGTCTTCGCGGATCCAGGTGCCGGCCTCGTTCAGTTTGAGGGGCGCATCTTTCTGTGGTACTTGTTTCATGCAGACCAAAATCTTCATGCGTCACCTGAGGCAAACAGTTGAGTATATATAAATGAGAAGGCGGAGTCAGATGGTCAGCCTTCAGCCATCGTGCCGTTGGAATCAGCCTTAATTCTGGCGCTGCCTACGACAATTCCTGTCACTAACCAAAGAGCCACATCCTCGCGCGATACTCCAGCGCTCGAAAATGACGGGTAATGGTACTCAGGGTCGGTTCGTGTCGACTGAATCCTGACGTCTGCTGGCTGACAGCTAGTCCGTGAACACTACGGACTGCACTCCGGAAATTTCAAAGCGTTTGCGGCAGCGCACGTTCTTGCATGCCATTTGATCATCCTTGCGCAGCATGTAAGAGCGGGCCTTGGCAAAGCGGGCGCGATCACGTTCGTCGGCGCGTCCGCCGAGTTGCCGCTTCTTGGTGCGAACGATCCAGGTGACTTCATATTCACCAGGTTGATGGCAGTTCGGGCAATTTAACGTCGCCATCTTCTTTTCCGTTCGCTCATCGAAAAATTCGCGTTCTTCCATGGACATTCCTTTAGTGGATAATTATTACAGTTTTAACGATCACAAGCTATGGCAAGATGGTTAGATGGCGAATAAGAAGCGCAAGCCGAAGAAGTTCAGCGCGGTTAAGACAATAAAGGCAAGGGCACGGGCTCAGATTGGCATGACTCCCGGATCACGCGTGGTCCCCGACGGGCGCAAGGAGAACAGTGACAAGCATAAGCCTACGCTGAGTAAACTGTTGGAGGAAAATTGAAAGCTTCATTTCGATTCGCGTCACTTAGGGAGGAGGAAGTGGGAGTTTGTTTTGGATGCCTTGGCCTTCGACAATCGTGTAGATGAAATCCGCGGGGACATCCCGGAGAACTTCGGTTTTCCCACTCGGCCACCTGATCTCTACTTCGTTCATTCTCGCCTCCGCGCCTAAGCCAAAATGCAGGCGGGGATCGTTCTGCGAAATGTAGCTGCCTCCTGCCCGAACTTCATTAAACTGGACCAGCTTCCCTGCTTTGACGGTTACTCTGGCCCCGATAGCGGATTTGTTACTTCTCATTCCACTTCCCGCCAGCTTAAACAAGACACGATGATTATGGCTTCCGCCCAGGTTCAATAAGAGCGTCGGCGTGGTCCCTACATTGACCAACACAACATCGATGTTCCCATCGTTCTTGATATCGCCAAATGCCGCTCCCCGCCGACTTTCCGCAGGAACGGATGCAAGTGCGGCGGAAACATCCTCAAAAGATCCGTTGCGATTGTTGCGGAACAACTGGATCGGCTGACGATAAGTAATACCTCCTGGAACGGAATCCACCTGAGGGTAGACGTGGCCGTTGGCGACAAAAATATCCAGCCACCCGTCGTTATCCATGTCAAGAAAGGCAGTTCCCCAACCCACCATAAGGAAAGTCGGGTGCGCGATCTTCGAGGGCCAGCTTACGTCTGCAAATCCTTCCTTCCCCATGTTGCGGTATAAGGTATCGGGCTGCTCGTGGAAGTTGGTCACAAAGAGAGACAGACGCCCCTCGTGCAGATAATCACCCCAGTCCACGCCCATGGAGCCTTGCGCCTGGCCGTCGCCTCCGAGCGCGACACCGGAAAGCATTCCTGTTTCTTCAAACGTCCCATCATGTTTGTTGTGGTAAAGATAGTTGGGACCGGCATCGTTGGCTACGTACAGGTCGGGCCAGCCGTCATTGTCGTAATCGCCCCAAATCACCCCCAGGCCGTAGTACCGGTGGGTATCTTCCACGCCGGCTGTTTTCGAGACCTCTTCGAAAGTGCCATCGCCGCGATTGTGAAAGAGCATGTCCGATTCGCCGATCATGCCCCACGGGCCGCACTGCACGAGGATTCCCTTGAAGCGACAATTCTTTTCATCGCTGCCAAAGGTGGGCAGATGCTGCATGTCGAAATGTACATAGCGGGAAACGTACAGATCGACAAATCCGTCGCGATCGTAGTCGGCCCAAGCCGCACCCGTGCTGAACCCCCCTCCGGCCACTCCAGCTTTATCGGTGACATCCTCAAATTTGCAGCCGCCCAGGTTGCGGTATAGCGCGTTGCCGCCAAAGCCCGTTATGTAGATATCCGGGAGACCGTCGTTGTCATAGTCAGCAACGGCCACGCCCATTCCCCAACCTTTCCGGGTGAGGCCGGCACTCGATGTAATGTCCGTAAATTTGAAATTTGCGTCTTGATGATAGAGCGTGATCAAAGGATCGCCGCCCTGCCGATAGCGATCAATGGTGGAACCATTCACCGTAATGATGTCGAGCTTGCCGTCATTGTCACAATCGATAAGTCCGGCGCCCCCACTCATCGATTCCACGATGTACTTTTTTTCAGGAGTGGAGATGTGAGAAACGGTAAGTCCTGCTTCTCTCGCAACGTCTTTGAAAACGGGCACTAAGGATCGAGGTGGATGATCTCGTGTACCTTTCTTGGAAGGGGTTACCTGTGCGGACAAGATGAAGGGTAAAAGCAACCCAAGCGAGAGGAATGAACGCATGGTCGGAAGAATGCAGTGATTATAGACCAGGGTTGTGTACAGACGTCGAAGGCGCCCTGCAAAAGCCGGCTTGTAACTTTTGCAGGACGGAGGCATCCACTAGGCATACGATAGTTCTCTTGAAAGTTGAATAAGTGTTGGAATGGCAAAACTTTTAGTTTTACTGGCTCTTACGGTGTTTGCCGGACGGGTATTTTTATCGGCTGCAGATGTTCAGCAGACAAATTCTTCTGCTCCAGTGTTGGTGGAGCTTTTCACTTCCGAAGGCTGCTCGAGCTGCCCACCTGCCGACCAACTTTTACAGCAACTGGATAAGTCGCAGCCTGTTGCGGGCGCGCAATTGATCGTCCTCAGCGAACACGTGGACTACTGGAATCACATCGGTTGGACGGATCCTTACTCCTCTCGTTTTTTCACCGATCGCCAAAGTGCCTATTCCGAGAGCTTCAAATTGAACACCGTGTACACACCGCAAATGGTTGTCGATGGGACGACAGAATTTGTCGGCAATGATCCAACCCGCGCCACGCAAGCGATATACCAATCGCTCAAACAGAAAAAAGTTCCAGTGCGCATTTCTGGAATATCGCTGGATGGCGCAAATATTCTGCAAGCGCATGTCGAGGCCGAAGGTTTGCCAGACAGCTCCCGGACAGGCAAAGCCGATGTGTTCCTGGTGGTGGCGCTAAATCATGTCGAGTCGAAAGTCTTGCGAGGAGAGAACGGCGGTCGCCGTCTCACGCACGTAGCTGTGGTCACGAGTTTGACCAAAGTTGGCAGCGTGGAGATAGGCAAGAACTTCGCCAAAGACGTTCAACTGAAGCTCGACACCAAAACGGATCCGAATAATCTTCGGTTGATCGCTTTTGTTCAACAGCCGAACCAGCATCAAGTGCTGGGTGCGGCATTGCAGCGAATTGAGAGATGAGAACAGCTGGGCGCTTCGGCCCCCGTGCTACTGGCTGGACTCGGACTGGCTCGCGGAGTCGGCAACCGCCTCCTGCGGTTTTCCGCGCTCACGCCATCCTTCGATAATCAGATACAGCACCGGGATGAAGAAGAGATTCAGGATCGTGGAAACGAGCATCCCGCCGAAAACGGTTGTGCCTACCGAATGCCGGCCATGTTCACCTGCCCCCGATGCAAGCACCAGTGGAACTACGCCCAAGATGAAAGCCAAGGACGTCATGAGAATTGGGCGGAGTCGAATTCTGGCAGACTCTACGGCGGCTTCGATCAGCGGCATGCCGCGATGGCGCAGTTGTTCCGCAAACTCCACGATCAGGATTGCATTTTTACTCGACAATCCCACCAGCATGACCAGTCCGATCTGGCAATAGACGTCATTCTCTTGCCCGCGCAATGATTGTGCCGACAGCGCGCCTAAAAGGGCCATGGGCACGGCCAGCAGCACAATGAAAGGAAGAACGAAGCTTTCGTATTGGGCGGAGAGCGTCAGGTAAACCACCAGCGTGCCTAATCCGAAGAGGATGAGCGTGGTACTTCCAGAACTCAATTCTTCGAGCGAGAGGCCGGTCCATTGATAGCTGTAGCCTTGCGGCAGCACTTTTTTGCTTAGCTCCTCCATCGCATCCAGCCCCTGTCCGGAACTGAAACCGGGCGCGGGAGAGCCGTCGATTTCCGCCGAACGAAACAAATTGTAGTGACTGATCACCTGCGGGGTCGTGGTCTGTGTCATGGAAACCAGATTGTCCAGCGGAATCATTCCACCGCTGTCCGAGCGCACGTAAAACTGTTTGATGTCTTTCGATTGTGCACGGAACTGCTGGTCGGCCTGCACATAAACCCGATATGAACGGTTGTTGAAATCGAAATCGTTCACGTAGGACGAACCCATATAGATGCTCAGGGTATCCGTGATCTGTTGTAACGGGATGTGCAGACTTTTGGCTTTTTCGCGATCAATGGTAACCAAAAATTGAGGATCGTTTGCGGTGTAGGTGCTGTACAAACCGGTCAAATCCCTTCGGGCTCCGCCTTGGCGAAGCAAATCCTGCGTTACATTCGCAAGCTCTTCCAAAGTGTGGGAGCCCTGGTCCTGAAGTTCATAAGCGAAGCCGCCAAATTGCCCGAGTCCCTGAACGGCGGGTGGCAAGAAGGGCAGAACAATAGCGCCGGAAATACCAAAGAGCCTGCCGCGGATACGGTCCACGACGGCGTCCGCAGCGTGCGCATCGCCTTTGCGTTGCGAATACGGCTTCAAGGGAGCGAAAACGATGGCCTGGTTAGGAGCGCTACCCGTGAAGCTGAAACCAGAGATGGCGAAAATGCCTTCCACTTCAGGAACACTTTGCAGAATCTGCTGCACCTGTTGGCCGATCGCTCTCGTGTATTCGAGCGACGCCCCCGACGGGGCCTGCACCGCGATAATGAAATATCCCTGATCTTCATTGGGCACGAAACCTTTAGGGACACGGTCGAAAACGAAATAGGTAAGACCCAATGCCACAAAGAATAGAACCACCGCGATCAATCGGAAACGCAGGAAGGCGCGCAATGCATGCCGGTAGCCTTCGGTGACGCCGTTGATGATATTTTCTACTCCTCTGAAAAACATACCTCGTTGTTTGTGCTCGCGACCGAGAAGTATTGCGGAAAGCGCCGGCGTTAAGGTCAGAGCGTTGAACGCGGAGATGGCGATGGAAAATGCGATGGTCAACGCAAATTGACGAAACAAAATGCCGGTCGTACCGGGGAAGAATGCCACCGGAACGAACACCGCGACCAGCACCAGGGACGTGGCAATGACTGCTCCCGTCACTTCGGACATCGCCACAGATGCCGCTTTGTGCGTGTCTCGCTGGCCCTCCTGAATGTGGCGCTCGATATTCTCGATGACCACGATGGCATCATCAACGACGAGTCCCGTGGCCAGTGTGATTCCGAACAGAGTGAGTGTATTGACCGAGAAGCCCAGAAGTTTGACGAAGGCGAAGGTTCCGATAAGCGAAACTGGAATCGTAACCGCCGGAATGATGGTGCTTCGCCAGTCTCCAAGAAAAATGAAGATCACAAGGATGACCAGAACAATCGCTTCGATGAGGGTGGTCAAAACGTCGCGAATCGATTCGCCGACGGCCTCCGTGGTATCGAAGGCCGGCTGGTACTTCATGCCGGGCGGAAATCGTTTAGAAAGCCGATCCAATTCGGCAAGTACTAACCGGTCTACTTCAAGCGCATTCGCGGTTGAAAGTTGCGTAATTCCCAGACCAACCGCATCGTAGCCATCAAACATGAGATCGGAGCTGTAATCTTCGGCGCCAAGTTCGGCTCGCCCTACATCTTTTAGTCTGACCAGAGTTCCGTCAGCGTTTGTCTTCAGGATGATGTTGTCGAACTGCGAAGCTTCGCTTAACCGACCCACGGCGCGCACGCTGATTTGGTATTCCTGCCCGGCTTTAATCGGCGGCTGCCCTACCTGTCCGGCAGCGACGTCAACGTTTTGCTCCTGTAGAGCGCTGACCGCATCGCTCGCAGTCAATCCACGGCTCGCCATGCGGACCGGATCGAGCCAAAGTCGCATGGAATATTTCCGCTCCCCGAAAATGATTACATCCGCTACTCCCGGGACCCGTTTTAGCGAGTCTTTTACGTACACATCCAGGTAGTTGCTCATGAACAAAGGGGTATAGCGTTTCTCAGGCGAAAATACGGCCGCCCCCAATACAAAATTGTTCGACGCTTTGGTGATGGTGATGCCTGTTGCTTTCACCGCATTCGGCAGCCTGCCTTGCGCCGTGTTTACACGATTCTGAATGTCAACCGCCGCAAGGTCGGGATCGCGATTCAGGTCGAAGGTTGCGGTGATTTCGCTCGCCCCATTGCTGCTGCTGGTCGAGGTGATGTATTTCATTCCCTCGGCACCGTTGATCTGTTGTTCGAGCGGGACGGTTACCGCGGTTTCCACGGTCTGGGCACTGGCTCCTACATAAGCACTGGACACGGAAACCTGGGGAGGTGCAAGCGTAGGAAATTGCGCGATCGGGAGCGTGGGAATCACCGCCGCGCCCGCCAGAATAATCAGCAGGGCGCAAACCGTGGCGAAGACAGGCCGTCTTATGAAGAAGTCAACGAACATTCAAATCGGACCTCTGGAATCGGGTCGGAACATGGGTGTCAGACCTTATTCAGAAACCATGCGGTTCACAATCGCAAAACAAAATTCTTAAAGTTCGCAGTCTGACGGTGGCAAGTAGAATCTTGAATCCTGGTGTCAGTGGTCTCGCGTGCCAAGTCCGAGTCCGACGTCTGAACTCCGAAATCCGACGTCCGCTTCTCAACCTTGCGGGAGAACCGGCGAACCGTCGATCAAAAATTGTGTTCCCGATATGACGATCTTGTCCCCCGGCTTGATTCCTTCCAGCACCACGTAGTTATTGCCGGTCATCTCTCCGACTCGCAGTGGTTTCTGGTGCGCTACCGTTTTTCCATCTTGCTCTTCCGCTACGAAGGCGAAATATTGGCCGCCAATGCGGGAAACGGCGAGAACGGGAATTATGGTGCGGTCCTGAGCGCCCCAAACGATGCGGGCATGAATGAACTGTGCGTTGCGGAGTTTGTCGTTGTTATTCGCGATGGGGGCCTTGGCCAGCACAGTTTGAGTGGTGGGATCGACTTGCGGTGATATGAAATTTATGTGGCTTTCCGCCAGCACATTACCCGAAGGATCGATGATCTGCACGGGCAGGTTCGGCTTGAGTTGTCCTGACCGTTCAACAGGAATGTAAACGTAGGCTTCGAGACTGCCGGGCTTATCCACGGTAGTCAGGAGGGTAGTAGTGGTGACGCGGTCGCCAACTCTTACCGGAATATCTCCCACAATTCCACTACTTGGAGCTGTCACGCGATAGTAGTGAAGCTGCACCGTTTCCTGCCTCACCTGGGCATGCAGCGCCTCCAATTGCGCCTGCGCTTGATCCATGGCCGTTTTGGACTGGTCCAGCGCCTGTTTGCTGATGACTTTCGCGTCATACAAACCGCTGCTACGCGCAAATTCTTGCTTGTCCCACTCCAGTTCGGCTTGCTTCGCGGTGAGAGTGTCTTCTTGCGACTTCAAGGTGGCTTGTTGCTTGAGAGGATCGATTTGCATCAGCGGCGTTCCTGGCGCGACACGAGAGCCGGAATGCACGAAGATTGCAGTGATCTGCCCTTCCACCTGAGGCATAATTACGGCCGAATCGCGGGACTTCAGCGTCGCGACATATTCTGTGGTGTCTTTCACCGAGAACAGTTGGGCGGTTTGCACCTTTACCGGTATACCAGCGGGACCTTGGGGCGCCGCTCCCTTGGCAGAGCCTCCGCCGCAGGCCATGGCAGAAGAAATAAGGGCAAAAGCTGCAGCCAGACCTATCCTGGCACGTCTCGAAGGGCGCACCTTTTTCCTGAAAATGAACGAATCCATCTTTGACTGCCTCTGAGGAAGCGCGACTGCAGGTCAGCGATAACGAGACAATCTAACCTGGTGAGAAGAGAGTATATAGGGATCGCAAGAGCTTAGTCTTGAAAGTGGCGGAAGGAAAAGCTGCGGAATAAACCCGGAACGGGTAATCGGACCCAAATGGGATCGAGCCCTGGGTAAGAATTCTAACGTTTCCGGGGCTTGGTAGCTTCCTGCATTTGCCGCTCTTCAGCAATGACGGCGACATAGAGCAGGCCAAACGCCAGGACCACCATCATCAGAACGAGTGCCATGGGTTGAACATAATTGCACGCACTGGTCCCGCCAAGATCACTGTGGTACCCGCAAAGTAACACCACGTTTGTGCCATAGGAGACTTCCGTGTGGGTGGAGACTCCGGGCCGCCACCATCTCTTAAGATATTGCTTCCGAAGGCGTATGCCAACCGCAACGGTCGTTTGTGCGAAGAAAATCAACAACCCATCAATATCAATGCAACCGCGGAGGACGGGAGTGTCCGCCGCACACTGTGTCTGCTAAATTGTTTTGAACATGAAACCTGCACGCAGTTTTGCCAGTGATAACAACGCTGGAGTCCATCCCGAGGTTTTGAAAGCAATTAACGCGGTGAATCAGGGCCACACCGTGGGTTACGGGGACGATCCCTACACGCAGTCCGTGGTGCTCAAATTCAAGAAACACTTCGGATCGGACATTGTCGTCTTTTTCGTCTTCAATGGAACGGCGGCCAATTGCCTTAGCCTGAAGGCACTGACTAACTCGTACCACGCTGTCATCTGCGCGGAATCGGCACATATTTATACCGATGAATGCGGCGCGCCAGAGAAATTCACCGGCTGCAAACTGATCCCTATTGTTCCCCAGAATGGAAAGCTAACCGTCGCGTCCGTCGCTAATGCCTATCATGGCGTCGACGACCCGCATCACGTGCAACCTCGTGTGATCTCAATCACACAGGCAACGGAAGTGGGAACCTTGTACCAACCGGCGGAGATCAAGGCTTTGGCGCGCTTCGCGCATGATCGCGGCATGTTTCTGCACGTGGATGGCGCACGCATCGCGAACGCGGCGGCAAGCCTGGGACAAACGCTATCCCAGGCTACACGGGATTTGGGCGTGGATGTGCTCTCTTTCGGCGGGACCAAGAACGGAGCATTGGGTGCCGAAGCTGTAATTTTCTTCAATCCGAAACTTGGGCATGATTTCCTCTATTTGCGAAAGCAGGGTATGCAACTGGCCTCGAAAATGCGCTTTATATCCGCCCAATTCGACGCCTTGCTCACCGGCGATCTTTGGCTTAAGAACGCCCAGCAGTCCAACCGCATGGCACGCCTGCTGCAAAAGAAACTCAGCCAGATTCCGCAGGTAAGGATCGTTCATAAGGTGGAGGCCAACGGCGTGTTCGCTAAGATCCCACGAAAAGCCATTGCCAAGCTGCAAAAGCGTTACTTCTTTTATGTCTGGAACCAGGAGCAATCCGTGGTGCGATGGATGTGCTCGTTCGATACCACAGAGCAAGATGTAAATCAGTTCGCCAAACTTGTGGCCGAGACGGTGTAGTGCAACGCGCAAACAATTGGTCCGACTGTAACTTTTGCCTTCTCCCGGAATCTCATTTGCCTGATACTGTTCGTCTCTGGCGGCTACATGGAATCACGTATCGACGATCAAAAGTTCAAGAGGGCTAACCGCCGCGAATTGCTGAAGCTGGCTCCCATGATTGCGCTTGGGGCTTTTGCCATTCCCAAACTTCAGAAGCCGCTGTTGCAGACCGGCCTGGGCTTTAGCGATTGGGTTTCCGCCAAACTGTTTCGCTCGGGACATCTTGCTGCCACCTTTGCGGACTCTGAACTCGCACCGTTTGAAAAGTTCCCGATCAACGATTACGACGTGGACGATCCGGGCGTTGATCTCGACCAGTGGACACTAACCGTAACCGGCGCGGTCCAAAAACCTGGCGCATACAAGTTGTCGCAATTCCAGGCTCTTCCGAAAGTGCATCAGAACACCCGGCATGTCTGCGTGGAAGGCTGGGATGTAATTGGCCGGTTCGGTGGCGCAAAGCTTTCGGACTTTCTCCAAATGATTGGAGCGGATACTAACTCCCGCTTCGTTTCTGTCGAGTGTGCCGACGATTATTACGAATCTCTTGATATGGAGACGGCCTTGCATCCGCAAACTTTGCTGTGTTACGAAATGTACGATCAGCCGCTAACCCGCGAGCACGGGGCGCCCCTCCGTTTACAGGTTCCAACCAAGATTGGTTACAAGCAGGCTAAATATCTAACCGATTTGAAAATAACCAATGTCCTCAGCCGCGTCGGCTATTGGGAGGACCAGGGCTACTCTTCCTTTTATGGGCTGTAACTTTTCATTTTATGGCTGTAGCTTTTCAATGGCTGTTGGGAAAAGATCAATGCGAGAAGCCGTAGTCGAAATCGAGTCACCCAAAAGCGAATTGATCGAACATGCCGTCTACGAACATCCGTGGGCGGTACGTTTCTGTCACTGGCTAAATTCGATCGCACTACTTGTGATGGTGGCCAGTGGTTTCCAGATATTTCGCGCCTTCCCCAGTTTTGGAGCAAAGATTCCCCAGAAGGATTTGCTGCACTGGCCGAAGGCCATGGCGCTGGGCGGATGGCTCGGTGGCGGTCTGCAATGGCATCTCACGTTTGTTTGGATCTATATCGGCACCGGCTTGTTTTATCTCGGATACCAGATACTCAGTGGAAACTATCGACAAGTACTTTTCACAACGCGCGATATCCCTGGCGTATGGCCCATGGTTCATTACTACTTTTTCTTTGGACCCAAGCCCGCGAGCCGGGAAGTCTACAACCCTCTACAGAAACTCGCGTACACACAGGCGCTAGGACTTGGGTTTCTCTCGGTGGTTACTGGGATTGCGGTGTGGAAGCCAGTGCAGTTTTCCTGGCTGGCCTGGATGATGGGCGGCTTCCACTGGGCCCGCATCTGGCACTTTGCGGTCATGTGGACAATTCTGTTCTTCATTCTGGGACATCTTGTTATGGTTGTGTTGCACGGCTGGACTAACTTCGCCTCTATGCTTACGGGATGGAAAAAGCATCCCGAATATCTCTCGCATCAGTGAATTCGCGGTTCCGCCGATACCGAAATTCCGAGACTGGACGCTACGAAGAATGATGGCGGTCGAGAAACCACCGGATACCGGGGAAGAGAGAGAGCACTCTCTCATAGCCCGCATTCGAGGTGGGCAGTCATCCCTGTTCGCCGAGCTGATCAAGCCTTACGAGCGGCGGGTTTACATCACTGCTCTCGCGCTTCTTCGAAATGAAGCCGACGCACAAGAGGTAGCGCAGGAAGCCATTCTGAAAGCTTTTACGCACTTGCAGCAATTTCGTGGAGAGTCGCGTTTCAGTACCTGGCTGATTCAGATCACGGTCAATGAGGCCCGCATGCGTCAGCGAAAACAGCACGCGAATCTTTTTGAGCCGCTCGCTGATGCGCGGGACGAAAATGCCCAAGAAGCAGATTACAGTCCCCGCGACTTTGCCGATTGGCGCGAGATCCCCTCCGAAGCGCTGGAAAAGAGCGAATTCCGAATGATTCTGGCCAAAGCCCTGGCCAGCCTGGGGCAAAAATATCGCGAGGTTTTTCTTCTGCGGGATGTAGAACACATGAGTATCGAGGAGACCGCTCGGGCCTTGCGCATTTCCGTTGCCAGCGTCAAAACGCGCCTGCTGCGGGCACGGCTCATGTTGCGAGACATTCTGGCACCGGCGTTCGCTGACGGCTGGTTCGGCCGTACGCCATTCGGGAAAGGAAGCAAGCCATGGTAATCAGTTGTGAACACGTTTGGGAGGAAATCTCCAATTACCTTGAGGGCGAAGTGGACCCGGAACTTCGCGCAACGATGGAAGCGCATTTTCGCGAGTGCAAGCACTGCACCGCGGTGCTGGACGGGACCAAAAATGTGATTGCGCTATATGGAGACGAGCGGTCGCTGGAGTTGCCGGCAGGATTCACAGCCGGTTGGCAGAGCCGACTGGCTCAACGTGCGGCGGGACCGCGAGGTACGGCTTTCGGCTGGATTCTGGCAGCCGCAGCCATCGCCCTGATATCTGGAAGTTTCACCATGGCTCGCCTTGATGCGAAATCGCTGTCCGCCATACGTTCCTATCATGCCGATCCGGGCAAAAATGTTCCAGCCGAAATGATGGTCACGGTCTCTGCTGACGGTAAGACTTTTCACGTGCCCGGTTGCCGCTTTCTTCATAAACACGAAAACGAAAATGTGCGCCTGATCGCCGCCTCGGAAGCAATCCGAGAAGGTTATGTCCCTTGCATACGCTGCCTGCGCCAATATCTTATTCGGTAGCGAACAAGGTCGTCGGCCTTTCCATAGCGTCCAATTTGTCTGTACTCTCTTGCTACTTTCAGAGAATCCTGCTGGCTACTAGTAAACATCGGCGAATACAATAATGCTTGTACTGATGCACGGTATTTTTTGGAGGTGAGATTTGTATAGTCGTAGATTTCTATCGGCTCTTCTTACGATGATTGCGGCGGCTGGTCTGGTTCATGCGGAAGACCGTGTTCAGTCAGAACTGAAATTTGTAGCCCACACCAAAGCCGAAAAGACCGCAGGAGTGTGGATCGATGGACAGTATGTTGGTTTCGTAAAAGAATTAAATGGCGAAAAGAAAATTACCCTCCTGCCAGGAAAACACGATGTTGTAGTGCGTCAGGCTTGGTACAACGACTTCACCGAGCAAGTCATCCTCGAGCCGGGACAGACCCAGGTCGTTAATGTTTCTCTAGTCAGAGCAGCTCACCCGCAGGCGGGTGCGGCAACCGGAGAGTTGAAAATCTCGGCCACGCCGACGCGAGCTGCGGTATTCGTGGATAACCAGTTTGCCGGCCACGTGGACGAATTCGATGGAGCGGGGAAAGCTATGCTGTTGTCGCCAGGGCGTCATAGTGTGCGCGTCGCCTTACCAGGTTATTTGCCGTTCGACACGGTGGTCGACTTGCGTCCTCATCAGAAGCTCAAAATCAAGACCGATCTGGTGAAGGGCAGCATCACCGAAGCCGGTTCGGTAGTGAACAAACAGGCCCCCGATCAACAGTAGTAGAGCGATTTTATTGTCGGCTGCAGCCCAAATTATGAGGCGAAAAATAGTTCTTTGACGAATACTGCGGCCAGCACCTGGTATCAAGATTGAAAAAAGCTTCGATTCCGCTCTTTGCCACTGTTGCGGTCCTGGCGTGCGGAGTCGTTGGCCTGATGCTGTTCCGGGTCGCGGCCAACGATAAGCCACACACCGTTCTTTTGAAGTGGAACCCACCGGCGAAACCTGCCTTTGCCGTGGCTGGCTACAACATCTATCGCAGTTCACCTGACAAGGAAAATGAGCGCATTGCGACTGCTGTCAGCGGCTTGAGCTATGTCGACCGCAGTGTCAAACCCGGCACAACCTATATTTACCGGGTCAAGGCGATCGACGCTGCGGGCAACGAGAGTCCCAATTCCAACGGGGCTGTTGCTCAGATCCCCCCGCCTTAGGTCCGCCCAAGAGCAATGTTTCGGCGCGCAGGTGCGAGGGAAGAGGCCTTCCCATGGGGAAGGGAAAACACATTCCACTGCCCGGTATTTGGAATTTCAACCAGATCCATCCCTTTCTATTGCAGCAACATACAAAATGACTCAATCGCGATTTTTTTGGAATCAGGCGTGCACAGGATATAGGCGCCAGGCATTAGAAACATCGCTGAAGCAACTCAAAAGGGGCTGGTTATGAAAATGTCATTGATGCTGGTGGTGGCGGGGTTGGTGCTGGCCACCCAGGCGTTCGGGCAAGAACCGACACAGGCACTCGCCAAGCAAGTGGCTACTCCACAAACCATAAAAGCAATCATTGTGACCGGATCCGCGCAACCTGACGCTCCTGTGATCGAGCCCAAAGCGCTGCCTGTGATGAACCCCACACTTGGAGACATCGCCCGGCAAGCCCGCGCGGCTCACGCGAACGCCCCTAAGGCACATTCGCTCGTAGAAACTGACACCGTCCAGGAAAGCAAGAAAGACGACCCACCGGCGGAAGCAGAAGGGGAGGCGAAAGACCCAGCCTCCCATCACGAATAAACCGTGTTTTACTTAACACCATTCTCCGGATTCCATGAGCCCTGAAGTTTGCGAACAAAAATGATTTGCCCTACGTGATAAGCATTGTGGGTGCCGATGTGCGCGATGACCGACGCCCAGCTTTCCAACTTCTTTTCATCCGCGGCTTCGACGGCTTTTTCCCAATCAGTCATAACCTGGTCGAGCTGCTTGACGGTATCGTTCCATTTTTTACTGTCAAAGTTGTTAAACGTTTCTTCGTTGTTGCCGCTGAATTTCTCCTGCGGCTCTCCCTTGAATTTCGCAAGCTGGTCGCGGTCCCAGAACAACAGATGATAGGTTAGCTGTCCTACCGAGTGGTTCCCGCTAGCATCCTTCCAATTCGCTTGCTCGGCCGTAAGCCCAGCCACGGCGACGTTGACGGGAACGAACCAGTCTTTGTCGTTGTGGGTGGTGCGCAGCTGTTCCAGCAATACGCCTCGCAACGTTGTGGGTTTTGGGTTTTCTGCGTACGCAAAAAGAGGCAGGCATAACAACAGTAGAGTCAGTGCGAGATTCATTCCGGTGTTCCTTTCGTACATCGTCAGAAGATAGACGTAACACCCACTGGTTTGGTCACAGTCCGCTTTCGTTGGCATGATGCATCTGAATATTTTCAGTGGACACTTCTGCGCTCTTTAGTTTCTACTGTGTGCGGCTACAGCCTGTTTCACCAGCATTTACAACAAAACCTTTGGCGGCGCGTGGCTGCTCGCGGGAGCGCCCCGCGCGAAGGCCGCCGCTTCATCGATAGGAAGTACAGAGGCACTACCGAACGATCACGGGTGGGGTCGGAACGCAAGGAGGGTAGTCGATGGCGCTTCAGAGAGTCAGGGTGGAATTCCTGGCAGCGGTCTTATTCCTGCTTTTTTGCCGAAGCGCTTATTGCCAAACACTCACGGACACCAAAGAGTCCGCAGCAAAAACATCACTCGACTGGCCCGTGTACGGAGGCCAGGCGGCAGGCGATCACTACTCCAGCCTTTCGCAAATCAATCGTCAGAATGTGAAAGAGCTACGGATCGCATGGAAATTCGATGCCGGAGAGGAAGGCGGTCTCGAAACCAGCCCCATCGTTGTCGACCGTGTGCTCTATGCATACACCGCGACCCAAAAGGTGGTTGCGCTAGACGCCGCATCCGGCAATTTAATCTGGAAGTTTGATTCCGGCCTCGCAGGAAAGAACCCGGTGCGCGGCCTTACCTATTGGACCGATGGCAAAGAAGGCCGGATTTTTGCTTCCGTTACGAATTTTTTGTATGCGCTCGACGCTCGGACCGGTAAGGCGCTACCAACCTTTGGAGAGAATGGAAGACTCGATCTACGAAAAGAGCTACGTGGCGATTACCGGTTGCAATCTTTCGCGTTAACCAGTCCGGGTATTGTCTACAAGGACCTCATCATCGTGGGCGGCCGCGATCCCGAAACCCATCCTTCGCCTCCTGGAGATATTCGAGCTTTCGACGTTCGTACTGGAGAATTGCGATGGAGATTTCATACCATCCCTCATCCTGGTGAATTCGGCTACGATACTTGGCCGAAAGATGCGTGGCGAGAAGCCGGTGCCGCCAATAATTGGGCAGGAATGGCATTGGATGACAAACGCGGCATCGTTTATGTGCCAACCGGATCTCCGGTATTCGATTTCTACGGCGCCGATCGCGTAGGAAACGACCTCTTTGCCAACACGTTGCTCGCCCTGGATGCTGCGACAGGAAGACGCCTTTGGCATTTCCAGGGCGTACATCATGACATTTGGGACCGAGATTTCCCTTCTCCGCCGGCGCTGGTTTCGGTGAAGCGCAATGGCAAACGCATCGACGCGGTGGCGCAGACGTCCAAGCAAGGATTTCTTTTCTTGTTCGATCGCACCACCGGCAAGCCATTATTCCCGATTGAGGAGCGCAAGTACCCGCCCAGCACCGTACCCGGAGAAGTGACCGCTCCAACTCAGCCTGTCCCTCTCGCGCCAGAGCCGTTCGCACGGCAACTTCTTACGGAAGATTTGTTAACCGAAAGAACGCCTGAAGCACACGCATGGGCAGTTCAGGAATTCAGTACCTATCTCAGTGGGGGCCAATTTGTTCCTACCGCACTCGATAAAGAGACGGTTGTGTTTCCCTGCTTCCTGGGTGGCGCGGAGTGGGGCGGGCCTGCAGTTGACCCCAGACGCGGTGTAATTTTTATCAACTCAAACGAATGGGCGTGCGTTGTCGCATTGACCGAAAACAAACCCGCCCGCAGCACAGGCGAGCGCACCTACCACAATCAGTGCAGTGTCTGTCACAACGATGACCGAAAGGGCTCTCCTCCAACTTATCCTTCACTTGTCGATGTAGGGAAAAAACTGTCACAAGCCGAAATCGAAACCACAATTCTTCAAGGGAAAGGACGCATGCCGGCCTTTCCGAACCTGAAAGGTGGCTACCTTCAGTCGCTGGTTCAATTTGTGAGAGACGGCGGTGGCCCAAAAGCCGACGGCGATAAGCCAGAAAACGCCGGGCCTGCCGCTTTAGCAGCGAACTCCGAAGGAAATGTTGTGCCTGCAGCTGCCGGGGCTACCGTCTACGAAAATAAATGCGCCACGTGCCACGGTGACCATCGGGAAGGAAAACCCCCCACGTTCCCGGCACTGACAGGCGTCGGAAAGCGACTGTCGGCACAGCAAATTCAGGACAAAATTCACCACGGCGGAAGCCTTATGCCGGCCTTCGCTGATCTGTCGGGCAAAGACTTGGATGGATTGCTCGCTTATTTGTCTACCGAGCGGAGTACGATGGACCCCGACCCGGATCACGACGCCATTTACTCGAGCACGGCCGAAGGCGCGCCGATGAAATACCGGATTACCGGTTCGCGTGACTTTCTTGATCCCGATGGTTATCCGGCGATCAAGCCGCCGTGGGGCACACTCAACGCCATCGACCTGAACACAGGTAAATATCTCTGGAAAATTCCACTGGGCGAATATCCCGCGTTAGCCGCAAAAGGACTCACGAACACGGGCACCGAAAATTATGGCGGACCGATCGTGACTGCTGGCGACGTCTTGTTCATCGGCGCAACCGTGTATGACAAGAAACTTCGCGCTTTCGACAGTCTCACCGGTCAGTTGCTTTGGGAAACGGTGTTGCCTTTTGCGGCGGTGGCGACGCCAGCCACTTACATGATCGACGGTAAGCAATACGTTGTCGTCAGTGCCGGGGGCGGCAAAGATCCTAAGAGCTCTTCCGGAAGCGTATATGTAGCGTTCGCTTTGCCATGAGTCTAAACAGAGAAATACCAGATCCGGCTCTGACGCAAGATACGTGACAGATTAGGGCAGTCCGTTTCTCAGTCTGTCGCAATTAGAATTCGATGAGATTTTCTCGGAAGGCCGGGTCATTCGTTTAAATGGGTACTTGCTGGCCCGCGGGGCTGAATGTCCTGATTACCTTCGTAAACCGCTGAAACCGCCCACTGGTACGCTTCTCCGGCGAAGCCTCTCGCGGCGACCAAACATGGCTCCCTTTTGGAACGTGATCTGCTTGCAGTACTGGCCAAGACTATTCTTATTCGAAGCTTTGGCAACGATGCGTAAAAACCATCGTCAGCAAAGACTAGTGGATTCGATTGTGAGGAGGGCTCTTGGAATTATCTCTGGAACCAGCTTTGGAGTTAAGCGCGGAATGCTACCAGCGATACCTGCAATCATGCGCCAACGTTACGGGATGGTTTTCTGCTGAGTCGGCGGCCATCTGGGATATTCTCCTGGGATATCAGGTGGCCAGCCAGGTTCGTGGCAATCTGCTGGAGATCGGTGTCTACCAGGGCAAGTCGGCGGCCATGGTTGCGCTCCACTGCCAGACCAATGAAACCTGTGTTCTGGTCGACGCCCTGCGTCTCAACGGAGTGCAGCGGTGGATTGAGCAAGTGGCGCCGAATGCGAAGTGCCAATACATTCAGGAAATGTCACAGTATCTTCCAAGATATCCGTTTGTCAGGGAAGCTGCGCGGGATTTCCGCTGGATCCACATCGACGGTGAACACTCTGCTCAGGCCGTGAGTAACGACCTCGCCATCGCTGAATCGCTGTTAAGCGACCGCGGGATTCTGGTGCTCGACGACTTCTTTTCTCCGAGCTATCCCCAAATTACTCAGGTTCTGTTTCGCTTCCTTGAAACGAACCCCAGTCGCCTGTCTTTAATCCTTTGCGGTTACAACAAGGGTTATCTCTGCCGCCCCAAGGCGGTCAGGGAATACTTGACGTTCATCCGATCCTTCCTTTACCCAAACATGGCAAAGCGAAACTGCGGGCGAGTTACGATATGCAAGACGTCGGAACCTGCCGATATGAATACCTTCGGCGTGGTCGACCGTGATAACGACATGGACTATCGCGGTCCAGACTGGGATATCAAGAACATCTATATTTAGCCGACCTCTATACCTAGAGGGACCCAGAGTTCACACGCCGGTGCTGGCTTACGACGGAATCGCGTAGGCATGGTACCGATGAGGGGATACTGGGCGCCTTTTATTTATAGGCGACCACTGCGCTGGATGGGCCGGCGAGATGGATGACTTCAAACCGCTTGAAACCAACCTGCAGGCACCACTTACGGAAATCCGCTCCCGAATAGTCGAACGCATCGCCGAATTCGATGAGCATGTTTAACGACATCAGCAAACCGAAGAGGTTCTCGCGACGGGCATCGTCAATAAGAGCTTCGATAGCGACCAACGCGCCGTTTGGTGACAAAGCATCGTAGGCCGCCCGGATTAGTTGCATCTTCTTCTCGAGGTTCCAGTCGTGCAGAATCATGCCCATGGTAATGAGATCTGCCCGGGGCAATGGATCCGCAAAGAAGTCGCCACTAGCCGTTTTAATCCGGTCAGCGAGTCCCGCGACAGTGATGTGTTTGCGTGCAATCGGTTCCACTTGCGGCAAATCAAAGGAAATGCACTGGAGATGCTTGTTTACTTTAGCCACTTCTATACAAAGTAAACCGGTTGCGCCTCCTACATCGCATAGAGTCTTGAACTGCGAAAAATCAAACTTCGTCGCGAATGCTTCAAAGTTCATCCGCGAAAGTCCTGTCATCGCTCCCATAAACTGTTCGAGCCTCGGCAGTTCCTCGTAAAGCTCCTCGAAGACTCCCTTCTGACCGTGCTTGACTTCGTTCTGCGGCTTGCCGGTGCGCAAGGCTTCCGGGAGGTCGTGCCAAAACTTGAACAGCCGCGCGTTGAGCATGACCAGAATACCGCCGACATACCTCGGGCTGGTGCTATCGAGGTAGAGGGCCCCGGCAGGCGTATTGAAGTATTTCGCTTCTGGTCCATCGCCCTCGCGGTCGAGAAACTTCATTGCGACCAGCGCGTCCAGGAAATCACTAGTAGCACGCGGATGTAGGTCGATTTCGGCGCCGAGTTTCTCGCCCGTGACCCGGCGGTCACCAAGTTTGGTGAAGACTCCAAACTCGACGGCAGTTAGAAGAACCTTAGAAGACCAGAAGGCAAAAGCCGTCTGCAGGATGGGAGCAGGATCGATTTGACTTGCCTTATGCATTCTTAATCTCCACAGGTCAGAAACCGGGATTTCGGACGGAATAAGCCATTTTCATGATGTTGAACAGGGTAGCAGGAGTGATCGGAGGTCGCTGGGCTAACCTCTGGCGGCAAGAAACCGCGAATGAGTGGGCTCCTGACACGTATAGTGATCCCCGTAAGGAACGATGGATCGCCGGGTCCGCCTTAAATCGTCCTGTTGAGATCAATGTTGCACCTTGAGGTTTTTTAACAGACTCCCGCTGCCTCGACCGTTCACGCGGTGCTCGACCGGCATGGGCTGGTCCGGTCCATGGGTCGGCGCCGCAGTCGAGCCGAAGGCACGCCCTTGT
>Ga0207693_10000102_pt1 | contig 76687 bp, 64 predicted proteins | sample LARL81metaG_FD_184347 | JGI IMG/M metagenome (GOLD analysis project Ga0207693, IMG submission 184347) | Corn, switchgrass and miscanthus rhizosphere microbial communities from Kellogg Biological Station, Michigan, USA - LAR L8-1 metaG... | ecosystem: Host-associated > Plants > Roots >...
GCCTGCGGCTCGTTTGCCTGTCGTACATCGCCTCCCGACCTCACCGGCCGCACGTCGGCCGCCACCCGGACCCGCCACGATGCCCGCGCATACCCACTATCTCTGGTTCGAGACCAAGCGCCGCCAGGAAATCATCGACATCACCGATGAAGTCGAGGGTCAGGTACGGACCAGCCGAGTCCGCGAGGGGTTCGTGCTGGTCTCCGCCATGCATATCAGCGCGTCGGTCTTCGTCAACGATCACGAGTCGGGACTCTGGCACGACATTCTCCACTGGCTCGAGGGGACGATCGCGCCCTGGGAGCCGACCCGGTACAAGCACAACGACACCGGGGAGGACAACGCCGCCGCCCACCTGCGCAGCCTGACTATAGGCCATGAGGTTATCGTGCCGATCACCGACGGCCGCCTCGACCTCGGTCCGTGGCAGCGGGTGTTCTACGGAGAATGGGACGGCCAGCGACGGAAGCGCGTGATTATCAAGGTCTTGGGAGAGGCCTGAAGTTTCGCTTTTTGCAAGTGCCAGCAGGAGTGTCACCCCACATCATGGTTGCCCGAACCGGCCTCGCCGGCACCCCCTTCGGGAGGGCCGGGCGACTCCCTGTGGCCTCCAGCCGGACGGCGGAAACGGAGCAGGTTGATGGGGGCGATCTTCGGCATCGTCGGCGAAGGCTCGGTGGCCGAAGTGCAGGCCATGGGGGACCAGGCCGCCCACCGGGGCCGGTTCCAGCGGGTCTGGAGCCCCGCGCCGGGCGTGTATCTGGGCCAGGCGTCGCACCGGCCGTTCGAGGCCGACGAGCGCACCCCGATGGCGACCGACTGGAACGTCCAAGGCGGTGGCGCTGCGTTTCCCGAGCGGTTCTCGCGACTGGGCCACGAGACGCTGGCGGGACTGCGCGGCACGTTCGCCATTGCCTTGAGCGAGGGACCGAATCGGGTCATGCTGGCGGTGGATCAGGTCGGCTACAAGAGCCTGTTCTACACGGTGCTCCGGGGTCGATTCGCTTTCGCCAGCGAGTACAAGTCGCTGCTTGCGCTCACTGACCTCCCCCGGGAGCCCGACCGGACCGCCATCCAGCACTACCTGTCCACCAAGTATCCGCTCGGCGGACGCTCGTTTCTCGCGCGCGTGCGCGCGCTCCAGGGCGGCCACATGCTGGAGTACCGCGACGGCACCGCGAGCGCGTCGACCTACTGGCGACCGCTGAGCGAAGTGGTGCATCGCGCGCGCGAGGAGCATGTCGCGGTGGTCCGCGACGCGCTCCTCGAGACGGTGCACCGTCAGATCCACACGTACGAGCACGTCGGCATCACGCTGGGCGGCGGCCTGGACGCCGCCCTCGTGCTCGGCGCGATGCGCCGGGTCGCCCCGGACGTCCGGATCTCGTCGTTCACGGTCGGAGCCGGCGAGAAGGACTGGGAGGTCGTCGGCGCGCGCCAGACCGCCCAGGAGTTCGGGACCGAGCACCACGAGTACCTCTTCGACCCGACGACCATTCCTACGGAGCTCCCCCGGCTCGTCTGGCTCACCGAGGACTGCGGCGGGCGCGAGGAGGCGCTGCTGCAGATGCGGGTGCTGCGCGAGGCGGGGGCGCAGACCGGCGTCGTCTTCGGTGGCCACGGGGCCGACGTGCTCTTTGGGGGAATGCCGCGGCACCGGCTCGTCGGGCTGGCCGAGAAGCTGCCGATGCTCACGACGCCGATCCGCGAGCTGTTCCAGCTCTCGCAGGCCTCGGTGCAGCCGAGCACGTACATCGGACGCGCGTTCAAGGCGGCGGTCTACGGGCGGACTCCGCCCGAGGCGCTGCACGTCCTCGGCGCCAACTGGGCCGGCGTGTACTGGAGTCCCGAGGTAAACGAGTTCATCCGCACGACGATCCAGCGCATGCACTCGTTCAATTACCTCGAGCCGCAGCACGAGACGGCTGGCGCCGCGTTCCATTCGCCGTTCCTCGACCCCGACATGATCGCCACGAGCCTGACGGTGCCCGGCTGGCTCAAGTCCGGGTGGCGGCGTCAGAAGTGGGTGCTGCGCGAGGCGGGCGCGGAACTCCTGCCGGCGGCGATCCTTATATAGTGGGTGGCGCCTCCGGTCACTGGGCGCACGTGGTGCGAGAGCTGTTCTCACCCGCAGATGGATTGGCCACTGAACAGAGCGTCATCACTGTAACGGTCAACCCGCTAACGATGGGCGAGCCGCATCCGCACCGGCCGGGCCAGGAAGAAGTATGGGCAGCCATCGACGGCACGAGTCTGATCATGATGGGCACCGAGCTACGCATTCAAAGGCCAGGAATGGCTTATATGCTCCCCCCTGATGCGGCAACGGTCCACTCCAACATTAATAGCGGCGACACGCCGGTTAAATTCCTTTACTTTGCACGGTTCCCCGAAGGTGACAACTACACCCATGCCATCGTTCCGGCGCATCAGTAGAATGTCCTTTCTCGCCTGGCCAGCCAGCGGTCCCGCGACGACGAACCATCACATGCAGAAGATCAATTCATGAAACGAATCCTTCACCTGGTACTACTCGCTTTCTTGGTTGTGTGTTTCGTTCCATTCGCTTTTAGTGCTCCAGCGAGTGAGTATTTCGTTTATTTCGGAACTTACACCGGCTTTACCTACATGAATGAGGGTCTTCCCGCTGGCGGCAGCCATAGTAAGGGTATTTATGTCAGCCGATTCAAACCTGCCACGGGTGAGGTGAGCACACCGGAAGTTGCCGCAGAAATCGTCAATCCGGCATTCCTCGTGGTCCATCCGAACCAGCGCTTTCTTTACGCTGCGACGGAGGATCCTCTTTCGCTAGGTCCCGATTTCGATCATGCATCTTATGTAAGCGCCTTCTCGATTGATTCCAAAACCGGCAAACTTACGCTTCTAAATACACTGCCGACCGGCGGAACGAGTACTTGTTATCTCTCCATCGACAAGACTGGTAAGTACGTTTTGATGGCAAATTTTGGCAGCAGCACCGTGACCGTGTTGCGTATTAAAGATGACGGGTCGCTCGGTGAACAAACTGCCTTCATGAAACATCTTGGAAGAGGCCGGGATCCGGCTTTCCAATCGCAAGCACACCCCCACTCCATCGATGTTTCGCCCGACAACCGATATGCAATCGTCTCCGATCTTGGAGTGGACAAGGTCTTCATTTATCGCTTCGATGCCGCGACCGGAGCGCTCTCTCCCGACGAGCCTCCGTTTGTGGCGGCGGAGTCGGGCGGCGGTCCGCGTCATTTTGTTTTCGACGCTGCCGGGAAATTCGGATATGCCCTCAAGGAGATGAGCGGAGTTGTGACCGTCCTGGCCTGGGATCCTTCCAAAGGCACTCTGACCAGCGTACAGGATGCCAATACATTGGCGGCTGATTTCATCGGATCAAACGACTCCGCCGAAATCGCAATTCATCCCAACGGGAAGTTTCTTTATGAGTCGAATCGTCGCTCTCGTGGTGGAAGTCTGTGGGGACCGGATAGTATTGGCGTTTTCTCGATCGATCCGGTGAAAGGGACTTTGAGCGAAGTGGAGCAGGTACCCCCCGGCGGGACAATGCCGCGTAATTTCGCGCTTGATCCCACTGGATCTTACCTGTTTTCCGCCAACGAACTGACCGGCAACGTGTTGCTGTTTCGCATCGACGCCAAGACCGGGCGACTCGCACCCACCACCACTAATCTGAAAATTGACGTGCCGGTATCCATTGTATTTGTGCCCTCGCAGCGATGATTTGCAGCAATGCCGGGTAAGGAGATCAGCCAATTACATGAGACGTATCCTTTACACGTTCTGTTTCGCTTTTACCCTCGGTTTGGTGTTTCTGGTCGGCCGCACTGCTACCGCACAGAACAACGATTACTTCATGTACGTCGGCACCTACACCGGCTTCAAACATGTTCATCACAGCAAGCCGTATGGACGCGGGGAAAGTAAGAGTAAGGGAATTTACGTAAGTCGCTTCCACGCTGCGACGGGAGAGCTTGGCAAACCGGAACTGGCCGCAGAGATGATCAATCCGTCATTCCTCACCATCTCTTCCGACCATCGATTCCTGTACGCCGTGAGTGAAGATCCCCTGTCGGTCGGACCTCCTCTTGATCATTCGTCGTACGTGAGCGCTTTTGCCATTGATCACGCCACCGGAAAATTGCGTCTACTGAACACCGTTCCTGCCAGCGGTACGAGTACCTGCTTCATCTCCATCGACAAAACCGGCAAATACGTGATGGTGGCAAATTTCGGCAGCGGCAGCGTTTCAGTTATTCACATCAAAGAAGACGGCTCCCTTGGCGACTTGACCGCTTTTATTCAGGACGTAGGACATAGCGTTGATCCAACCATTCAAAACGAGCCGCACACGCATTCGATTTTAGTTTCTCCCGATAACCGTTATGCCATTGTCTCGGATCTCGGATTAGACAAGGTACTCATCTTTCATTTCGATGCGGAGAACGGAAAACTTTCGCCGCCGGATCCTCCATTTGCGACCGTATACCCGGGCGGTGGTCCACGGCATTTCACGTTCGATCCAGCTGGCAGGTTCGGCTATCAGCTAAGCGAAATGAGCGGCATCGTGGACGTTTATGCCTGGGATCCGGAGAGAGGCACGCTGACAGGCGTGCAACGTGTCCATACCGTCCCCCATGACTTTGTCGGCAGTAACCACAGCGCAGAGATCGAAATCCATCCCAGCGGAAAGTTTCTGTACGAATCGAACCGGCGGACCAAGAGCGAGACCGAGAGGGCGCCGGATACAATCGGCGTGTACGCGATTGATTCGTCCAATGGGACGTTAAGTCTGGTGGAGCAGTCGCTTACAGGGGGAATCATGCCCCGAAGTTTCAAGATTGATCCCACCGGCACCTACCTGCTTGCAGCGAATGAGCTATCGAACAATGTTGTACTTTTCAAAATCGACAACGCCACGGGCCGGTTGACGAAAACTGGGAAAGAAATCGGGGTGGATACGCCTGTTTGCATACAGTTCGTGCCGGTACGAGATTGACCACGGTGGGAAGAGGTCAGCGATCGTTTGTGTAAGCACTTTACCTAATTGTCATATAATATAACCCGTAGTCTGGTAGATTGAAAAATGACAGTGATTACTGCCTTTACCCCTTCGTTTCGGACATTCTTTTCTTGGGTTTCGTTGTTCCTTCTCGGTTTTAGCGTGCTGACTTCGGAAGCCCAAAATCCTTCGTTTCACAACGCGCCGACGGCCGCTCAACGGGAAAAAAATCCGTATGCGGGGCAATCGCAAGCGCTCTTAGCCGGCCGGGTCATCTATACCAGCAACTGTGCAACATGTCACGGAGCCACAGGCGAAGGTTCAGGCAACGTCCCTCCTCTGACCAATGGAAATGCGCAGAGCGCGACGGATGGAGAGGTCTTCTGGTACATCACGCACGGAGATGCAGCCAACGGCATGCCTTCCTGGGCCGGTCTCCCGGCAGAACAACGCTGGCAAGTTGTTTCCTTTGTGAAGTCCCTCAACGGCGTAACTACCAGCTCAACGTCAGCGGCCGCATCCACCAGTCAGCCGCCCGCTCCGGCGGCCAAATCAGAGTCATCCGCTCCTCCCCCAACCGCGCCTTTTACCGACTACAGATTCGAGAAGCCCGGCACCACTCGTCACATCCGGCTTAGCGATCTTCCTGCGCCTTTCGCGACGCAATCTGCAACGGCGGGTCCCAAAGTTGTCCCGCGCCCTCAGAATGCCTGGCCCCAGGCGCCTGAAGGTTTCAAAGTTGAGCTGTACGCTTCAGCTCTCAACAATCCGCGCCTGATGCGCACCGCTCCCAACGGGGACATTTTTCTCGCTGAAACGAACGGCGGAAATATCAAGGTTTTCCGCGGTATGGCGAGTGATGGCAAACCCGAGCAGGTGCAAGTTTTCGCCACCGGACTCAACACGCCTTTCGGGATCGCGTTTTATCCGCCAGGACCAGATCCACAATGGGTATATGTCGCGAACATGGATTCGGTCGTGCGCTTCCCCTATCACAGTGGCGACCTCACCAGCAGCGGACCGGCACAACATCTGGCTGATCTCGCCAGCGGCGGCCATCACCGGTCGCGAGACGTTCAGTTTTCGCCGGATGGCAAAAAGATGTTCGTCTCCGTTGGCTCACAGGAAAATGTTGACGATTCGCCGTCCGAAAAGAATCGCGCGGACATTCTTGAATACAATCCCGACGGATCCGGTTTGCGTGTCTACGCCTCAGGCATTCGCAACCCAGTCGGCATCGCTTTTGATCCGAAGACCGGCCAGTTGTGGTGTTCGGTGAACGAACGGGACGGCCTGGGAAACAATCTGGTCCCCGACTACATCACTCACGTTCAAAAAGGCGGCTTTTACGGCTGGCCATGGTGGTACATGGGCGGCCACCGGGACCCGCGTCTTGCCGGAAAACGACCCGCGGTGAAAGGAAAAGTCATCACGCCGGACGTCATACTGCAGGCGCACAACGCGTCATTGCAGTTGACGTTCTATGACGGTAAACAATTCCCCGCCGAATATCAGGGAGACATTTTTGCTGCCGAACACGGTTCATGGAACCGTTCACCACGCGCCGGATACGAATTGATCCGCGTGCCTCTGCATCAAACTGGCCACGCCACGGGCGAGTATGAAGACTTTCTTACCGGCTTTGTTGTGGACGACGACAGTGTCTGGGGTAGGCCGGTGGGAGTGACAGTGGCACCCGATGGAACGTTGCTGGTGAGCGATGATGGCTCGGGTTCCATTTGGCGCATCGTTTACACAGGAAAATGACCTCGTCCAGGATACGAGGCGTCACACTTTAGACCTAAGAAAGGGCCCTCGAACGTGAGATTTGGGATTCTCGCTGCCGCGTTCTGTCTGCTCACCTTGCCTCCCGTTCCTGCGTGGTGCCAATCCGATTGGCCGATGTATGGTCACGACGAATCCAGCACCAGGTTTTCTCCTCTCAGTCAGATCAACACGCAAAACGTTCAGACCCTTACGCGTGCGTGGACCTACCATATGAAGAAGGATGGCCCCCGGCCGTTATCGGCTGGCGCTGCCGGCAGAGGCGGCGGCCGGCACACTTCGCAAGCGACGCCCATCGTAGTGAATGGAAAGCTCTATATGCCGACTCCATACAGCACGGTAATTGCCTTGGATCCGGAGACGGGACAGGAAATCTGGTCTTACAAGCTCGATCACGGACGGCCGGCGGGACGCGGCGTTGCTTATTGGCATGGCGATGCGAAAACACCAGCCTCAATTCTGTTCGGAACCAGCGATGGCCGGCTGACCTCGTTGAATGCTGAGACTGGAAAGCCGACAACTGGTTTTGGGGTAAACGGGTCCGTAGACATCAAGACGGGAGTGTTAAACGGTTTTCCGAACGCTCAGTACAACGTCACCTCGCCGGTCACGATCTACAAAGATCTTGCGGTTGTGGGGGGCCAAATTCAGGAGTCACCAGGCACCGGCGCTTCCGGCGACCCGCGCGCCTTTGACGTGCATAGCGGCAAGTTGGTGTGGCGTTTCCACTCTGTACCTCACCCGGGGGAAGTGGGTAACGATACCTGGGAAGGCAACAGCTGGAAGAACCGCTCTGGAACCAACGTCTGGGGCTTCATGAGTGTCGATTTGGAACGAGGATTGATATTTTTTCCCTTCGGATCCCCCTCCTACGACTTTTATGCGGCCGACAGAAAAGGGAAAAATCTCTTCGGTAACTCACTGGTGGCAGTCAATGCCGACACTGGAAAGTTGGCTTGGTATTTCCAGGTCGTTCATCATGATGTTTGGGACTACGATCTGGAGTCGTCCCCTGTGCTGATGGAGGTAGTCCAAGGGTCGACAAAGATTCCCGCGGTCGCCATCATCGGAAAAAACGGTTTGATGTTTATTCTCGATCGTCGTGACGGCCGGCCCATCTACGGCGTGGAAGAAAGGCCCGTACCCGCTAGTGAGCTGTCAGGCGACTTGAGTTGGCCCACCCAACCCTTCCCTCTCAAGCCTCCGCCATTGGGACGTAACAGCTTCAATCCCGATGAGATTGCCTCGGTAACTCCCGAGCAGAAAAAATTCTGTACAGACCTTTTGGCCACAGAAGGTGGAATGCAAAGTGGCGGGCCTTACACGCACTACGGATCCAAGTTGACCATCGTATTTCCGGGAACCCTCGGCACGACTAACTGGCCGGGCATGTCATTCAACCCTACGCTGGGATATTTGTTCGTCAACACGGTCGACATTGCTGACGTGGGCAAACTCACTAAGGCCGCGGAAGGCGCTGATCCGGCGTACGAGAGAACCAGTCCGTGGGGCTTCTACGCGAGATTCTGGAACAATGACAAGTTCTGGCCCTGTCAGCAGCCACCATGGGGACAGCTCTGGGCCATCAACGTCAACACCGGGGAAGTAGCCTGGAAAGTGCCATTTGGAGTCGTTGAAGAACTGGATGCCAAAGGCGTTCACGGCACCGGCACCTTAAACTTCGGTGGATCCATCAGCACAGCGGGTGGTCTATTGTTCATTGCCGCAACCAACGACCAGCGCTTTCGCGCCTTCGAAGCGGCCACGGGAAAAGTGCTCTGGGAAAACAAGCTCGAAACCGGCGCGTACGTTACCCCCATGACCTTTCAGGGTAAAAACGGAAAGCAGTACGTAGTAATAGTCGCAAGTGGTGGCAGCTTTTACGACACAACCGCCGGCGACTCAGTCATGGCTTTCGCCCTGCCCTAAGGCCGGGTTGAATCAAGGCGACCGACAGACTATCCGTCGCGAGCAGAAAACAAATGCGGCCGAATGTTTCCGGCCGCGATCGGATATTTCAGTTCTTAGTCTTTGTCGTACACTACCAACTCGTGGAACGGCTTGCCGTCTTTATCAGTGCCATCCATCGTGAACGTGGTAGTCTTTCCGTCCTTAGACAAGATCGCTTTGCTCTTATTCGTTCGCCCGTTGGCGTTCCATATTTGCTCGTTGGTGTGATCGTTCACCTTCTTCACCAATACCGTCGTGTTTTCCCTGCCAATGACTGGCACCGCTTGCCCTTCGACCGGTTTGTAATGCCAACTCGTGCTCTTCCCCTCGGAGCTGGTCTCGTTGACAGTGACCGTACCATCAGGGTCGATGATCGCCATGTCGACTTGGGGAGGAGGGCCAGGAAACTTCGACTTCGCAAAGTTAACTTTCCAAGTGCCGGCAAATCCGCCTGCGGGCATATCCGCAGCCTTTGCCGTCAGCGAGATAGCGACCAGGGAGAAAGCCAAAAGCAGAAGACGTATTTTCATGGTGATATCATACCACCATTGAATAAGGCGTCAATTATTTTCATGAAGTCTTTTCAGTCGCCTCACGAATCGACCTGTGAACTGAGGGTCGTTACATTCTCAAGGCGGAGGTAGGAATGATCCGAGTCGGTGTGGACGAATCAGTGGGCGCGTCAGTGCTTGAGGGCTTTACCAAAGAGGCCCAGTTGGTTCGAATTCCGAAAGAGCCCAAAGGCGAAATCGAAATCGATTTCTGGATTCCCACTTCTTCTCCCAAGAATACCGAGCTTCAATGGTCGCATCTGACGGGCGTTCGGGTTGTGCAGGCGCCCTGGGCAGGAGTGGATTCGCTGCGACACATCTTCTCCTCGAACATCATCCTGTGCGACGCACGCGGAGTGCACGACATCCCTACAGCCGAATGGGCCGTAACAGCCGTGCTGGCCATGCAGAAATATCTGCCTTTCTACGTCGAACTGCAGCAGCAGGGCGACTGGTCTATGCGCTCTCGAGCCGGAGATATTTATCGACTTTCCCACCCGAAGAGCCCAAATCCGCCGGCCCTGCTCGATGAAGTGGCCGATACTACCGTTCTGATTGTTGGCTACGGATCGATCGGTAAAGCCATCGAGGAACGGCTTGTGCCGTTCGGGCCAAAGTTTCTGCGCGTAGCACGATCGCGACGAGAAGGCGTTGAACCGGCCAGTAAGCTGGACGAGCTGCTGGGCCAAGCCGACATCGTCGTGATCATCATGCCGTTGACCAACGAGACCCGAGGCATGATCGACGCTAAACGGCTGGCTAAAATGAAGCCGGGTGCGCTACTGGTCAATGCTGCACGAGGAGCGATTGTCGACACAGACGCATTGCTCCGGGCCTTGAATGAAAAGAGAATTCGCGCCGCGATCGACGTCACAGAACCCGAACCTCTGCCGGCAGGCCATCCCTTATGGCACGCGCCCAATTTGTTCATCACCCCGCACGTCGCTGGCGACAGCACTAAGCTGATGATCAGATTATTTAAATTGGCCAGTGCTCAAGTCGAGCGCTTCGCAAAAGGCCGGCCATTGTTGAATGTTGTGACTGGCGAATATTAGACTGGAATCGATCAAAGGTTCATTATCAGCAATATGATATGATGATTGCCTAAAAATTGCGCATCCACGCTATGTGCCTCCTCTCAATGAACGGAGTTTGAAATGCGACGATTGCGACACGCTTTTCTGCTGTCAGTCGTGCCCTTATTATCCTTGGTTATGTGCGCCCAGACTTCTCCGAATTCCCCTTCGAACGGACTCCTGCTTGTGGCGAATAAAGGAGACAACAGCGTGGGCCTTGTCGATCCGGTTGCTGGACGACAAATCGCCGAGGTCGCCGAGGGCGGCATAACCGGGCATGAAATTGCTGCGTCCCCGGACGGCAAACTGGCCTATGTCCCGATCTATGGAAACTCAGGCGTCGGGCAGCCGGGCACTGATGGCACGAACCTGGTGGTCATCGATCTGGCGGCTCGCAAAGTCACGGGTAAGGTTGATTTTGGAAAAGGCGTGCGACCGCATTGCCCGGTATTTGGACCGAAGAATGGTTTGCTATACGTCACCACAGAGATCGAAAAATCCGTCAGTATCATTGATCCCGCCACGCTGAAAATTATCGGCTCGGTTCCCACCGGACAGGAACAGTCGCACATGCTGGCCATCACTCGCGATGGTCACCGCGGTTACACCGCCAATGTTGGACCGGGAACCGTCTCGGTGCTTGATCTGGATGCGCGGCGAACTATTGCAATCATCCCCGTGTCCCCGCAAATTCAACGTATTTCTCTTTCGGTTGACGACCAACTTGTTTTCACTTCCGACGTAACCAAACCTCAGCTTGCCGTGATTGATACTGCAACAAATAAAGTTAAGACGTGGGTTCTCTTACCTGGTCTGGGATACGGAAGTGCGACGACGGCTGACGGAAAATGGCTCATCATCGCTCTGCCCCTTGTACATCAAGTCGGGGTGGTCGATCTGAGCACGATGAAGGTTGCACACACGATCGATCTTCCGACTCGCCCACAGGAAGTGATCGTTTCGCCCGATGGCAAGTTTGCGTATGTATCGTGCGATCAAAGCGGCAAGGTCGCGATGATCAATATTGCGGATTGGACTGTCCAAAAGATTATTGACGCGGGCAGCGGCGCAGACGGCCTGGCGTATGCGGCGGCGCGATAGTTTGTCATTCTTCGAGTCTGTTTAGATCTAACGAGAAACGATCCTTTCAGGAAAACTGAAGTAAACATTCATGTCAGCGACATCTCTGGTCATGATTCGAGGAACGCGATGAACGAAATACACGAGAAGAAACGTTTGCTGTCCGGCAGAAATCTCGCTTGCCTGGGGCTGTCCCTGCTGGGAATGATTTGGTTGCCCGCAACCGCGCAGGTTGTCGCAAAACCGCCGGTTACGACCCCCAGCGCTGGGGGAAATAGTTTCGACGGTCCTGGTGCCGTGCGGTATCAACCATCAAGAGATTCATTGGATCGCAGAATCGATATGTTTATCGGGGATTGGCGCGATTCGATGCCGCGTCACGCGTACGGATCACTGGTGCTGCGCGATATTCTCACTCGCGGAGACAACTTCAATCCGCCGCAGCCAGGCGCCGTGTTGCAAGCCGCCAATTACCTTGCTCTTGGACGCCTCGCTCCTGGTTATTCGACCGTCCCTACACGTCTCGATCACGAGCAAAACGTTTTCTACATCGTAGGAGGCACTGGCGAAATTGAAGCGGGCGGTAAGACCGCGCCGATTCACAAAGACATTGCCATCTTTATTCCAGCGGATCTTGAATTCGCTATGAAGAATACAGGCGACGAAACGCTGATCATGTACGTGGTAAGTGAGCCAACTCCAGCGAACTTTGTTCCGGGGAAAGCGATGCTGGTGACCGATGAAAGCCGCGTTCCGGTACGAACTCCGATGGCTGCTTCCCCGTTTACGCTTCCCGGCGCGTCCGGTCACTGGGCGCATGTGGTAAGGGATCTATTTTCGAAAACCGACGGTCTCGCCACCATCGGAGATCTGATCACGGTCACGATCAATCCGATGACCATGGGCGAGCCCCATCCACACCGACCAGGCCAGGAAGAAATCTGGGCAGCCATCGACGGAAACAGCCTGGCTTTTATCGGTACGGAATTGCGAGTGCAGCGTCCGGGAATGGCCTATATGATCCGGCCGGACGAGTCCATGACGCATTCGAACATTAATTCGAGCGACACTCCAGTGAAGTTCCTCTGGTTCTCAGGTTCCTCGATTAAGAGGTAGGTTCGCGATAAATACGGAGCGACGGATGCCCTCCCCTGCCTGGTCGAGCCCAGCTCGACAAATTCTGCGATAGGAAAAAATGCTTCGACTTTCGCTCAGGAGCTTTTTCGCATTATTGTCATTGATAATGCTTGCGCCTTTGCCGGTGGCCTACGCTCAGAAGCATGAATCAACCATTCGCCTCGCTGGTGACGAATGGTTCCTCGATTCACTTACGAAAACCGGAATGATCAATGCCTTCGAAAGAAAAAACGGCATTTATGTCGAAGTCATTCACAAAAACGATCGTACGATCATGAGCGATCTTGATCGTGATCCAACCACTGTTGAGCGAAGATTAGACGTGGTGGTGATGCGGCATCGCCTGCTCGGTGCGCTGGTGCAAAAAGGACAGGTTCGACCGATCGATTCTTTTCTCTCTGATCCCACCCTTCACGATGCGAATCTCGCTCCCCAGCAACAACTATTTCCCGTTTGGTGGCACGAGCTCAGTTCTTTCGGAAACCAGATCTACGGCTTTCCCTTCACCAGTCTGACCACCTTCCTCTGCTATCGCAAAGATCTTCTGGACGATGCAAGGAACCAGCGCGATTTCAAATCTCGCTATCATCGTGAACTGGTGCCGCCCATCACCTGGCAGCAGTACATGCAGCTGGCGGAATTTTTTACGCGGCCAAAAGATCATTTCTATGGAACCTACATTCAAGGAAAGCAAGGTTTGGCTCTTTGGTATGAATGGTTGAACCTTGTTTATTCTTTTGGTGGAGACATTCTGGATACGCGGCACGGATCGAAATACGGTGACATCGTGGTCAACTCTCCGCAGAATATTGCCGCTACTGAGCAATACATGAAGCTGATTCCGTTCAGCCCGCCTGACACGCTGCATTATGGATGGGGAGAGGCCCAGTCCTCCCTGCAGCAGGGACGCGTATTCATGGGTCTTTTGTGGAACGATCAGGCACCCTTTCTCGAAGACCCCAGAGTTTCAAAGGTGGCAGGCAAGATCGGTTATAGTCTGATCCCATCTAATTCTGCCCAATCATTCAGCCAGATGGAAGGCCTGACCTACCTGATTCCGACACAATCACAACATCCGCGCGAAGCGTACCGGTTTCTGGAATGGGCAATGTCTGCTGAAGTTCAGATTCAACAGACTCTGAGAGGCGGCGCGTCGGCCAGAAGATCGACCTACGACGACGCGAGAGTCAAAGAAATTCCTTATACATCAACTTTCCTGGCCAGTGTTCCTGTAGCAAAACCGAAACCGACGATACCCGAATCTGCCGAGATAACGGAATCGATGCAGCGCCATATCTTTGAAATCGTCAGCGGCAATAGCTCGCCTCGACACGGATTAGATAGCCTCGCACTAGATCTGCAACGCATTCTCGACCATAAAGTGCAACTCCGGTACCCCGTCAAGACGACTCAATAGCACCAAACCCAGCAGCGTCGCCATTCTACTTCTGTCCATTTTGAGCTATCCCTGGGCTGCTCTTCGGAGGCGGAAGGATTTCCTTGGCTGACAATTCGGCCGGGAATGCAAGGTTGAAAAAGCACACCATCATTTCATCAAAGCTCTGCTGCCCCCAGATGACCGTCTTCGTCGGGTCTGGATTCTCCGGATTGTTGGCTGAGTTATCGAAGTGCGCGGTACATTCGATCTTCGTGCCCGCCGGCAGCGCGATTGGCTCAGCCAGGTTGTACCAAAGCTGCCAGTGCCAGTTGTAATGCGGAACATTCAGAATTTTACGAGTTTCTCCGTTGGGGAATACCAGGCGGAATTCCATATCCTTGCCCCGGGTATGCATATGCGGATGCATCCCAAGCAGCGTTACATTGTGACGAACCGTGAACGAAGAGTCCACCCTATAGTCGGGATCGCCAGGAGGAATTTTGAAAGTTTCGTTGATCGCTGACAAAGTCATAACGCGTTCTTTCGGCGGTTCTTTGGCAAAGACGAGCCCCACACTGGCTTGATCCGTCGTGGCTTTTCCCTCCGGCATGTAGTGCACTTCTAGAACAATGTCTGAGCCCGCGGGAATGAGCTTTGCCTGCCCGTGTTCGAAAATGTCCGGGGGTTGGCCGGGAGCATAGCCGACCAGCCAATCACTTGGCACATCGTCCGGGTCGGCACTCGCATTTGACTTGGAGGGCGGAGCTTCGAAGAATACGTTCTTCGGTTGATCCTTGAAATAGTTCGAGCCTGGCCGGCGAACGTACGCAACAATGTGGTGCACAACTGAACGATCCGACGGAGCCGCTTCAACAAATTGAACCCACCGGTCCTGGGTGAAGCCGGTTGGCAGAATAACGTACTGATACTCGAGAACTCCGCTGTCCGGAATAGAAAATGGTTTGGGAAGCTTGAATATGACGTCCGGTTTGGGAATCGACCATCCCTCAACAAATTGCGTTGGTGGCGGGAGGTCCTTGGGATCGCCCTTTGGCGCACCCGCGTTCACCCAGGCGACAATCGTATCGATCTCGGCCTGAGTCAGTGAGCGGTTATTCTCAAATCTTTCGGTGTGCCCATCCTCGAACCAGGGCGGCATTTCTCGCTGTTGCACCATTTTTTTCATGGCCTTGGCCCACGGCCTCGCATCTTCATAGGTCAGCATTGAAAACGGCGTGCCCTCACCGGGACGATGGCAGGTCTGGCAATGTTGCTGCACGATGGGCGCGACCTCTTTGGTAAACGTCACGCTGGAAGGGATCGTGGCTGAACTCGCCACGCTCGAATCGTCCGACGAGTGGCTTGCATGATTCGCCATGCCAGGCATCTGAGCCATTGCGCACGCTGCTACGAAACATGGTAAAGCGAGGATTGAGGCTAACTTCTTCATCGTCGACCCATTTCTTTCTGGCACTCGCGATTACAAAGTCCGAAGGTTTAATCAGCGCTACAGGGTTGCGATACTCAGTGGCCGGGAAACCAAGGCGGCCGTGACCGGTGTTCCGAGCGCATGAGTACCTGAATTGATTTTTATCGTCAGCACCGCATCACCGGTCAACGCCAGCAAGTTGCGTCCATCCGGCGTTGCATGCAGCTTGATCGCTGGAACTTCTGTCACCTCGCCCGGCGCTTCCAGCGAACCGCTAGCCGCAATCTTCCACGCTTGAATGCCTTTTCCGTGCGAACTGTATAGAGTCTTGCCTGAAGGGTGCATCGCGAGGACCGCCATCTCGCCATTATGCGAAGCCGGAACCGTCTGTTTACAATCGGAAATTCTCCCTACCATCGAGTCATAGTCGAACACCGACACCGACCCGTTCAGCGAGTGCGCCACATAAAGGCTTCTGCCGCCCGGAGCCAATGCTATGCTGCTCGGCCCGCTGCCGGCCGTAACTTCACACCGGCAAGATACTGTAATCTGACTTTCGCTGATTGAAAGCAAGCTCACTCTGTCGCTCCCTTGGTCTGCAGTGAGAACGCTCCCGGCTCGACCAAACGTCACCGCTGAAGGATGTGCGCACGCCTGCAATGCATGCGGTCCTGAACCTGTCTCTTTCAGAATTCCCGATACTCGCGCAAGACGCCCGTCCTGGTCGACCGATAGCACGTTGTACGCGCCGCCGCCGTACACTGCGACCACCACACTCCTGCCATCCGGGGCGACAGCTAAATCTTGTGGCAAGATACCCGAAAGCGACAGTGGCAGGCGGTTGTTTAACTCGAGCAGGCCAGTTCTCGCATCAATGGCAAATGCCTCCACACTTCCGCGGGGCAGGTTGCCATACTCAGATACTCGGTTGGCCACGTATAAGTTCCCACGGCTGATTGCCATTGCCGCCGGATGGGCGCTAGCGATAGTCTGCCGCCTGAAGAAGCGCCCGTCTGCAGTAATCGAGTAAACATGGATCTCACGTTCCCCACCGATGTAGGCAAACTTAGGCGGGCTCGTCCCAACCTCTGTCGCAACCGCCCAGCCAAAACGGCTGCCGACGGCTCCAAGCAAAGACATGCCGCCCATGATTTGCAAAAAACGCCGACGATCCAGCCACACAGGGAGCTTCATACGGTCAATCTTGAACAGCGGTCAAAAACGCTATGCGCGAATCGACATGGCATGGTGAAACACATTATTCGGGTCGTACTTCTTCTTAACCTGCTTCAGAAACTCGTAGTTCGGTCCGTAGTAAAGTTCGTGCCAGTAGGAATAGTCGAGCATATCTTTGTCGGGATAGTTGATGTAGCATCCCTCATAATTTTCGCCAGGAAAAGGCGTTTCCTGATGAGCGGCGTCAACTTCGGGACTAGAGTAAAGCTCTTTGTAAAAATCTCGTAGCCAGGTGTTATGTCCCTCGTCCTCCGCAGGATTTGCCCAGAAGGTCATGAGTTGCAATTTGATGACGCTCGAGCGCTGAAAGGCGACGGTCTTTTCGAGATTCTCTTTTCGATTCATCGCGCCCCCGTACGAGTCAATCTCCACTACCGAACGCGAAAGGTCCACTCCCGGAATCGCGCGCGTCAAGTGCTTGTAAAAGACTTTGATCTCGTATGCGGTAAAGTTCTTCTTCATGTAAGCGGATTTGTACTTGGAACGCGAGGAACCGCGACGGACTCCACCCGCCGCCTCGGTGTCGGCCCACAGGACGCGCGTCATTGCATGTGGCCCGAAACCCTCGGCAGGGCGGTTGCTATAAGGAGGTCTGGGCACCACGGCCGACGGTTTGTACGGATCGAATAGGGCGAGGAACTCATCGAGCACTTTCGTATCTTTGCAGGTACCATCCGGATTGCAAAACTGCGCGGACACAGTGATGAAACCACTTGCCTGGTGGCTTCCATCGATGATGGCAAACAATCCCCATGTTTCAGGATCCTGGCCGCGGGTGGCAAAATAATTGCCGAAGGTGTCGAGAATTTTCGCAAACTTTTCCTCAGTCATTTCAGCCCAGGGAAAAATCATGGTCGACACCATCACTTCCTGTGGCGCCGGAGGCAGTTTGTCGAAGATATAGTCGACGATGACGCCAAAATTTCCGCCACCCGCGCCTCGGCAGGCACGAAGAAGATCAGGATCCTGCTTTTCCGTGCATGGACGAAGAGCAACCTTTCCCTTCGCGTCCACCGTAAGAATGTCTACCCCACTTACCCAATCAGTCGTAGTTCCGTACAGCCGCGAAAGAAAGCCGTATCCGCCACCCGTGACGTGTCCGCCCGCGCCCACCGAATCACACGTGCCGCCGGGCAGGGTTACGTTGTAAAGCTTATAGAGATCCTGATAGGCCTGGCCAAGCGATGCCCCAACACCCACGCGATAGCGCTGATCATTCGGAAGCTTGCCCACCTGGTTCATCATGGACATATCGATCAGTGTTCCATTGGGATTGTTGGCGAAGAAATCTTCATAACAGTGGCCGCCAGAACGAATGGTCGGCCGCTGTCCTCGGCTGATCACTTGCTGCAGCGTTTCTGCCGTATCCTTCGAATCGAGACAAAGGGCTACGCTGCTAATTCCCTCCGCCGGGTCTGCGGGCCAGCGAGCGTTTCTCGCTCTCTTCAGGTTGCTGAAACGTACATCATCGCGACTTACTAAGATGGCCATGTCGTTTCTTCACTTCAACTCCTAAGAGAGAGCTTAACAGCAGAGAGGGGATGCGATCACTCGCATCCCCTCCCCCTCAAACGCTGGCCACGATCTTTGCCGACCGAGATCTATTAGAAGATGAACTTGGCGCTTATCTGACCGATACGACCTGGGGCAGCCGTGGTGGCCTGACCGAATTGGCTGCTATTGGCATTTCCGATCACGCCGCCCGGAAGGAAGTTGGTGTGGTTGAAGACATTGAACATCTCGAAGCGGAAATTCAATGCCATGCTCTCCGTGATTTTCGTATCTTTTTCCACACCCAAATCCGTGCTTACCCATCCCGGTCCGGCGAAGAGGAATTGCTTGGCGCTGCCAGTCACGCCGCAAACCTCGTAGCCACAGCTTAGGCCGCTGGCGAAGGCTGAGGTATTAAAGAAGGTATGCGTCGGATTGTGCGGATCTAGTTTCTGGATCGCGCCAATTTGCGTGGGATAGTCGAGTCCAATGTTCGTGAGGGCAAAATCCCCACCACTCTTTACGCTGATGGGAGTGCCGGTATAGAAGCGGCTGATGCCGGTGATGTGCCATCCCGTCGTGATCCGGCGCGATCCGAGCCAGTGCGCAAAGGGAAGATCCCAGTTGTAGCTCAACACCAGGTTGTGCCGAAGGTCAAAGCTTGAAGGGCCATAGGCACGTTGTGGATCACGCGGATCGAAATGGGCAGAAACGCTATCCAGTGAATGGGAGTACGTGTAGCTGGCCAGGAAGGTTAAGTCGCGAGCGCGGCGTTCCGCCGAAACCTGCAGCGAGTTGTAGTTCGAGTTGCCCGAGTTTTGCAGCCAGGTCGCCTGAGCGAAGGCTACGACCGGACCGCCAGCAGAATTGTGGTATTTCTGGCTGATGGCCTGATTGTTGATGAGACCGGTAAAGGTGCCGAAGAAGTTCTGGCCACCCTGGGTGTAGACTCCGCCCTCTCCGCCCGGGCCGCAGCCTGCCAGCGATAGGCAGAGAGCCGCATCACCGTAGAGTATGTCTACGCCGCGCTCAATGTGGTGCCCTTGGGTTCCAACGTATGACACCGTCAGGACGGTCGATTTGTCGAGCTGCCGCTGGATTGAAAGGTTATAGTGCTCGGCCATCTGCGTCTTGTTCTTGTTGTAGTAGCCGGGTACGTAAAGTGGCATGAGCGATCCGAATTGGAAGTTCGGAAATGGTCCGTTCCCCGAGGGGAAGGTAAAAGGGAAATGCTGCCCTTGCGACACACCGGTAGCGCGAGTGATGTAAGGACTGGCAAACTCCGTAGGCTGGGGCGATGCCCAGTAGAGGCCCCAGGGAGCATCGCCGATAATGCCGAAGTTACCCTTATCCGCTGCACCCAGATAATAGACGCCGTAAGCGGCGCGAATGCTGGTCTTGTTTTCACCCCAGATGCCGCCGGAAGGAGCATAAGCGATACCAATACGCGGTCCGAAGTTGTTGTACTGCGTGGGAGAAATCGTGCTCGGAACTCCCGGATCTCCTGGAACCAGGTTGCCAGCCGGAGAATCGGGGAACTTGGTGGACTGCACTCCCGGAACCGGCGTCGTGAGCCGGCCGAAGTTGTCACTCCACGGCCTGGCTACGTCCCAGCGCAGACCGAGATTCAACGTGAGGTTGTGGGTGGCCTTCCAGGTATCTGCGACGAACAACGCTCCGTAGCGAGTGCGGTTATCAAGTAACTGAACCGAGCATTGCACAAAAGCGGTGGGAGCACCGACATAGTAGTCAGAAACATCCGTTCCCGTCTCATTGCCGGTAAATTGAAAGTATCCGTTGGGTCCGCATTCGTTTCGAGCATTCAGCTGGTAGTACCTGTAATCACCGCCAAAGCTTAGCGAGTGGTTCCCGATGATCTTGCTAAATGTATCGCCAATACCGTAGGTGGTGTTGGGTTGATAGAGGTTCAACCAGTTGTTGCCAACCGCAAAGCTGTTGAACAAAAGCATCGGCAGCGACGATGCGTATCCAGGCGTTCCGGTATTGATCAGACCTCCGGTCGTCGGATCCGTATTAAAGCCATACTTGTCGTATCCAGAAATCGTCGAACTGGCCGCCGGTTGAGCCGTTCGCACTGCCGTGCGAAAAAACTGCAAGCGCACGACGTTGACCGCCGAGGAACCGAAAGTTTTCGTATTGCTCATCGAAAACAGCTGGTTGCGCGACGGCACCGTCGCCGGATAGCCGGGCACGTTGGTTATGCCCATATACGCCTGCTGGTAGACAGGCTGGGTGGCGGTAGCATCGTCGTAGTGATAGTAAAACGACCAGTCCCCAGTCATATGGCTGATGAAATCTATCCGCTGGGCCAAGTTGGTATCAACGAGGGCTCCGCCGTGGCTTGAGTCGGAATATTGATTTACGCCTAGATTCGCGGCTGGAATTTGCGACAGGGTCAAAGCAGTTACAGGATCTATAAAGGCGGAAAGATCGTGGCCCGGCACGCTCGCGCCTGTGCTATCGGTAGTCGTCACTGCAGTACCGAGTTGGTTGTAGGTCGTAACTCCAGCCGTAACCGGTACTCCGCCGCGCGCCGACAGCGTCGCTGCCCATGCATCACCCTGGACGGCTTTGGTGAGCAGGCTATCGGGAAAGATACCATTGCGTTCGTCAGCACTTAGAACGTCCAAAACTCCCGTGCTAAACCCTGCCACGCGCCGAGTCTGCTGAACATCAGTGAAGAAGAAGAGCTTGTCCTTGACGATCGGTCCGCCAAAAACGCCGCCAAACTGATGCTGTTTCAGTTCGGCCTTGGTGCTGTCGAAATAACTGGTCGAAGCCAGCCCCTGGTTTCGGTAGAACTCGAAGAGGGTTCCGTGAAAGCGATTGGTTCCGGACTTCGTGACCGTATTCATAACAGAGCCGGTAAACTTTCCATACTCAGCGCTGAAACTATTGGTGAGCAAGCGAAACTCCGCTACAGAGTCGGCATTGGGGATCAGGCCTGCCCCCATATTCCTGGTCTCGTTCACCTCAGCGCCATTCACTAGAAAGGCGTTGGCATACTCCGGTTGGCCGTCGGTAGAGACATTCCCCGAAGAGGTGTAAAGGCCGGAAGCGGGACCACGATCGTTATATCCGCTGTTCGTATTCACAGGAGAAACGCCCGCCTGGAGCGTAAGCAGATCGAGATAGGAACGCCCGTTGAGGGGCATGGCCAGAATCTGGGGAGACTCGATTGTGGTGCCGGTCGATGTGACCGAGGTCTGCACCTGCAGCGCATTTGCTTCGACCGAGACATTTTGCTGCACGCTGCCAACCGGCAACGTCAAATCGAAGGCCAGCTTGTCGTTCACACTCAGATCGACGTTGTTGACCGTCGACTGCTGAAACCCGGTCATGGTGGCAATAATTTTGTACCTGCCCGGAGGTAACGCCAGGAACGTGTACGATCCTTGGGAATCCGTGCTCGCCTCGCGGCTGACATTGGTAGCAATCTCGGTCACCACAACGTGGGCGCCGGAAATCACTGCTCCGGAGCTGTCGCGAACGTATCCTTGAATGGAGCCCGTGACGTCTGCCCAGAGGTGGGCAGTACCGAGCAGCACCAGTAAGCAAATGCAAAGGTAACGGCAGGCACGACGTCCCATAACACTACCCCCCAAAAGAACTCAAGATTTGTGCGACAATATCATTTTTTGACTAGCCAACAAGCGAAATAGTACGAAACCGGATTCGCTACCCCAGTTACCAATCGAGCTGCAATCATCGAATTTGGCGGGTCTCCGCATCCAGGAACAAAGCTTTTCGCAACCTGAACTCGAAATTGGAAAATCCTGTTTCTAACCGATATCCCAAACGGCTCAAACTCGAGCATTTGTCATATAATAGAACCTTATGTTGGTTGTCAAGATATGTTTGAATTATCTTGATAGAAAGTACAAAGAGGCGGGAATCGGAGGAAACGTGGCGAATCAGGCAGAGCCTAGGGATTAGGACGGCCTCCCTTCCCGAATTCGATCCTTTTGCATTTGCCACTTGAAGAGGAAATACACGGGCACGCCGATCAGGACCACGATGACGCCGGGGATGGTTGTGGCGGTCCGATAAACGAATAAGACAATCAGGATGACCCCCGCGCAGACCAGATAAAGTAACGGAACCAGCGGATACCCGAAGGCACGGTATGGCCGCTCAACATTCGGTCGAGTCCTCCTTAGCCTGAATACACCCGCGATCGTGAGGATGTAGAAAATCAACGCTGCGGAAATAATGTAATCCAGAAGATTGCTGTAGAGATTCCCGTAAGCTCCCGTGGCCGGTTCATATGTACGAATGGTCAGCAATACAGCCGCCCACAATCCCTGCATGATCAATGCCACCCCTGGAACGTTGGCGCGATTCAAAACTGAAGCACGCTTGAAAAACAGACCGTCCAGCGACATCGCGTAGTACGCGCGCGCACCCGACAAAATTAATGCATTCATGCAGCCGAATGCCGCAATCATGATTGCCACAGCGATCAATGTAGGGCCGACGGATGGGAAGATTGCCTGTAACATGGCGGCGGCCACTCGATCCGACGGCGCATGCTGAATTTCGCTGAATGGCAGCACCACCAGGTACGCAAAATTCGCGAACACGTAAAGTCCGATTACGATGACTGTTCCGAGTGCCAGCGACAGAGGAACATTCCGGGTAGGATTGCGAACTTCACCGGCCGTGAAGGTAATGTTGTTCCAAGCGTCCGCAGCATATAGAGCTCCAATCTGCGCGCTGCAAAGCGCGACCAGCATTCCGAAAGCGTTTGTGGGTGAGAGCCCGTGTCCCGCCAGCGTGAAGCCTTGAGGCGTCCAGGCGTGACCGAAATTTGCTCTAACCACCGAAGCCCGCCAGCCAATCAACACCCCGATAGCAATCACTCCTAACAGGGAGCCGATCTTCATCGTCGTAAAAACGTTCTGAACTCCCTTCCCGTATTTCAGTCCCTTCATGTTGGTCCAGGTCAAGAAACTGATAACCAACAGTGCGACGAGTTGAGCGGTGGAAAGGGAGAATGCATACTTCGGCAGAATGTGAATGGGCGGAATGATGTAATTTGCTTCCGAGATTTGAGGCCACAAGACCCCGAGGTACCGGGAGAATCCCACCGAAGAGGCTGCAATGGTTCCGGTTTGAATCACAAGAAATAAAGTCCACCCATACAAAAATCCCCACAACGGCGAATACGCTTCGCGAAGGTAAACATATTGACCACCGGCACGGGGCATCATCGCGGCTAACTCTCCATAGGAGAGCGCCGCCGCCATCGTAAGAATACCCGCGACTACCCATGCCAGTAAGAGCCAACCGGTACTCCCTACTTCGCGCGCCATTTCACCGGCAACGATGAAAATTCCTGAGCCAATCATCGATCCGGCCACGATCATCGTTGAATCAAAAAGTCCGAGGCCACGATTCAATTCGCGATACGGCGCGACAGCTGGAAGTTCTTCTACTTTTTGAGTCACAGAGAGATCCTCATTGGACTTCAAGAGATACCACACTCCTCGCTTAACTTCTGCGTAGATTATTCGAATAAAGATTTCAGGTAGCCTGAATGAATCGCGGAGAGAAAAAAACTCTGTCGTGTCACGGCAATTTCTTAAGGAATTATTGCCGGCTTCGACCACGCAGTGCGCTGGATTGCGTCATTCCCATTTGAGCAACAATTTCCTTAAACTCGGAACGATGCCGAAGCGCGTCAAAACGCGGATCTTGGGTGAGAGTGAACAGTTTCATGTTTCGCTCACCGCAAGCTCGATTCAGCCAAGCCATCGTCTGACTGGAATCGCCCAGCGCTGCGTAGGTCGCCGCGATATCGTATGACGGCATGCACTGATGGGAAGGTGCATTCTTCAATTCATCCAGAATTTCGCGAGCCGACGACCTGTCTCCGGCCACGGCGTGGGCATGGGCTGTCATGGCCTTAACACAATTGTTTCCGCCCGCCAGGCGAGCTGCCGTATCAAATTCTTTTATCGCCTCTTTGACGCTTCCCTTTTGTTCAAGCGCCTGCGCCATATACATGTGCGCCCAAATGAAATCGGGGTCCAGTTCGAGAGCGCTTTGATAGTGTTTGATCGCCTGATCGAACTGGTGAGCCAAATGAGAGGTGACGCCTGCCCAGACCAGAGTGATGATTGATACCGGGTCAATCTCCAGCGCGTGCATGATCGCAATGTGGGCGGCTTCGTGTTGCCCGCGAGCGGCGAGCAAATTCGCGTACCAGTGATAACCAAGAGCATAGTCGGGATTGCACTGAATGGAGCGTCGGTATTCATGATCGGCAGTTTGCCAGTCCCGATCAAAATGCAGAAGAACATCCGCCAACGACGCGTGAGCTTCGGCCAGATTCGGGTCGAGCTCAATCGCTTTCAGCGCTGCCCGCCTGGCCGACGGCATGGCCTCCGAAGGCGACACGATCTCGTAGAACGATAGAAGAGTGAGTGAATCCGCGAGTCCCGAATATGGCAAAGCGAATTCTGGATCTTCGCGTATCGCCGACTCGAAACAATTTATTGCTTTGCGTAAACCCTCTTCACTTCGCAGATTCCAGAAGTATCGACCCTTCAAATAGGCTTCGCGAGAGCTTGGCTTTTCGCGGCAGGTTGCGACAGGAGCGGACGACGGTGAGGAAAACACTTTCAACCAAAGACACTGAACGATTTGGTCGGCCACGTAAGCAGGAAGATCGCTGAAATCTGTAGCACGACAACGGTAGGTGTGAGACCACGCGACCGCATCCGTCCCCGCAAACAGCAAGTCTACATTTATCCGCAAGCCGGTGCCATCGTCCTGCACGCTCCATTGCAATACAAAATCAACTTTTTCGTCACTTGCAATGTTGACGCGCGCTTCGCCTTGCTCCGGCTGGACTCGAAACTTTGGACTTACGATGCCAAGCTTTCCCGGATTCACCTGCTCCAAAGCTGCAATCGTTCGAGTTACGATAGCGTCGCACAAACTACGTCGCTCGCTGCTCACGGTTACATTCTTGAGGGGCAGGACGTAGATGCTGATTCGATTCCCAGTTCCCTTCGAAGACTTCGACAGAGCCGCCGATTCTGTCTCAGGTTTGCTGCTCTCCCGTGACGCTTCCCGCTTCCAGCGGTCAATCTCGGAGCGCAAAGCAAAAACGCTGCCCAGGCTCTTGTGAAAATGTCGATGGATCGGGAGCCCTTCCCTTTTTTCCCACAACTGCACAGTCCGAACCTCACGGCGCAGATAATTGGCTATTTCCTTCCAGGAATCTAAGCGGTCTGTGCCTGACCCCAAGCCGGTGAACTGAGGAGAACTCGCGTTTGCTGGCGGAAAGTTTTTGATCATAGTCGTGAACGAAAGTTCGATCGGGCAGCGATTGACAATCGCTATCGGGAACTGGCGCCGCTGCGGGCGTGCAAGAGAACGGCGAACAGGAAAATCGAGCCGAGAGAATGTTCACCTTAGGCTCAAAAGGTCCGGCTACGCGCTCTCTTCCCACGGAGACTACACTGCACTCCTTAGGTCACGCAAGTTCCTGATCTCGATCAGTCGCATCTATTTGGGGCATTGTGATGACTGCCCTGGTTCCGAGTTTCTATCGAGTATTTGACGTGAGGGACGGGGTCCGGTTTCGTACTATTTCGCTTGTTGGCTTGCGAAAGAGTCGTTTACTTATAGAACTGGGTGCGGGAAACTCTCTTTTCACATCGACCGTCTGCCGCCGGTGGAGTGAGTTTGCCACGAGGCCAGCGAATTTACAGTCGCCCTCAAAGCGAAGCACCATAAGGGTTATCCGACTGGAAAGGGAGTTTCGTGTCCGAAAAAGAACACGCCGAATCGCAACAGCCGGCATGGTTTAACTACACGAGTAGCAGCGACTTCATGGAAAGAGTGCGCGCAGGCATGCCGCCGCTCATTATCTGCGTGGCCTGTAATGGTGGCATTCAAGGTAAGGAAGCAAACGAAGTAATCCCGGAGACTGCCGACGAAATTGCAAGGTCAGTTCAAGCTGCCTACGAAGCGGGTGCTTCGATGGTTCATGTCCATGCCCGCGATCCGAAACAACTGACCCAAGGCGCACGCCAAGCTGAAACTTGGCGTGAGGTCCTGGGAAAAGTTCGTTCTCGCTGTCCTGAAATCATCATCAACGCGACTACCGGAGCTGGTCCTGGCATGACCATGGAAGAGCGCTCTGCATGCCTGGCCGCGGGCCCGGAAGTAGCTTCTCTGAATCTGGCGCCCGATATGAGCAAGTTCAAGCTGAAGGAGCGGCGGGCGCCGTTATCGAATCCGCGTCCGGCGATTGAGATTGATGAGTGCATACCGTTTACTTATGGTCAGATTCACCAATTCGCAGCGGAGATGAAACGGCGCGGAATCAAACCTGAACTAGAGCTCTATCATCCAGGCTGCGCCTGGGTTGTGAACTACCTCATTGAAAATGATTTGATACAAAAACCCTATTGGATGCAAACGGTGATGGGCTATCAAACGGGTAGTTTCCCGACCGTTGAGAATATTCTCCAGCTCTTAAAGGAATTTCCTGCGGAAGCTTTATGGCTATGCTCGGCCATTGGTCCGTTTCAACTTCCTTTGACTACGCTCGCCACTCTCATGGGTGGTCACGTTCGAGTCGGCCTGGAAGATAATGTCTATTACTCTCGCGGCCAAAAAGCGAAGAGTAACGCAGAATTGGTCCAGCGGTCAGTGCGCATTGCTCAAGAACTGAATCGTGCAGTGGCAACTCCTGCGCAGGCGCGGGCAATACTCGGTCTGCGAAGCCAACCGAGTCAATATTAGGAAAGAAACGCTCCGGCAATGCACCGGGCTACGGTTTTTCTGGGATAAACTTTTTCGTGTGGTTCCGTTCGATCATGCTGCTTGACTTAGGTTAATGACATGGTTCTCACTGCTTTGCTTTGTTTTGCTCTCGCCGCCAACCTATCCACCCTCCCCCCGGGTAAAGCTAAAGCTATCGTGGAACGCGAATGCAAAAACTGCCACGCCCTAAAGGTAGTGACCTCAAAAAGAGCTACTAAGGAGCAATGGTCCACCTTGGTGGATCAGATGGTGTCTCGAGGCGCAGACGTTCCCGATGAAGAGATCGAGAATGTGGTCGATTATCTCGCCAAGAATTTTGGGGTTACAGATAAATCAGCGTCTGACGCAGCCCGGAGTACTCGTCGAGTTCAGCCGATCAACGTGAACCGGGCAACCGCGACCCAACTGGTTGCAGCGCTTGGTTTGTCTACCAAGGAGTCTGCCGCCATCGTTTCATACCGGAAAGCCAACGGACCTTTCAAGGATTGGCAGGAAGTCACGAAAGTTCCCGGTGTCGAAACCGAAAAAATCGCGCGCTACAAAGATCGCCTGGCTTTTTAGAAAGGCCGGCTTTCGAATCCAAAAGATTTTCTTCAACTGCTTCCCTCTGATCCGTTAAAGCCAAACTTGGTAGCCGTCCTTTTCTCATGTGCTATCGTAATATGAATAGCGCCTCCGGCAAACGCAGTCGACCTCCGGGGCAGCCATTCTTCTGGCGCAGTGGTCTCGCGAAAGATTGCAACAAATGACCGAAATCGCAGCCGCTGCCCGCCCCACTCACACACGCCACGTTGTACTAGCCTTGATCGTCGGCGCCTACATGATCACGTACATGGATCGCGTCAACATCGCCTCGGCAGTGCCCGTGATCCAAAAAGACATGGGCTTTTCGATGATCACAATTGGCTGGATCTTCGCCTCTTTTCGTTGGGGATATGCTTTCTTTCAAATTCCTGGCGGATGGTTGGGCGATCGCATCGGCGGACGGCGCGCCCTCGCCTTGGTTGTGGTGTGGTGGTCGATCTTTACATCGCTGACGGCCTTTGCCTGGAATGCAGCCTCCATGGGGATATTCCGGTTCTTCTTCGGAGTGGGCGAGGCCGGAGCATTTCCTATCGCCACTCGATCGCTTTCTCGCTGGATGCTGCCGACAGAACGAGGTTTCGCCCAGGGGATTACGCATGCGGCATCAAGATTGGGCGCGGCTCTGACCCCGGCTTTGGTCGTGATGATGATGATCCGGTTCGGATGGCGCATGCCCTTTTTCGTTTTCGGACTGATTGGACTCGGCTGGGCCGCGGTTTGGTATTGGTATTATCGCGACAGTCCGGGACAACATCTTCGGATTAATGCTGCCGAGCGCCGCCTTATCGAAGACGCAATTGGAATACGCACCGTTAGCGTGCAATCAGTTCCGTGGCGCGGCATTCTCCGTAGCCCCTCGCTGTGGACGCTCTCGCTGATGTATTTCTGCTACGGCTACAGCATCGACATATATCTCGATTGGTTTCCCAAATATCTCAACGAGCATCGTGGTTTCAATCTGACGCAGATGGGAATGTATGCCAGCCTGCCGCTGTTGGCAGGGGCTGCTGGCGATCTGCTGGGCGGCACGGTGTCGGACCGCTGCGCCCGGCGCTTCGGAAATCTCAAGGTCGCGCGCCGTGCAGTGGCGCTCGCCGGCTTTCTTCTCGCAGCAGTATTCATTTTGCCGGCCACGTTCACGCACCATTCCACAGCTTCGGTTCTTTACTCCTGCGTTGCCGTTTTCGGATTGGAGGTAACAGTGGGAGTGTCGTGGGCTATTCCCCTGGACATTGCGGGCGACTATGCTGGCTCTGTTGCCTCGGTAATGAATACCTTTGGCAATCTGGGAAGCGCAGTTTCGCCAGTATTGCTGGCGTATCTCGTTGGAATGTATGGCTGGAACATGCCATTTCTGGTCTGCTCGGCGCTCTGTATCGGCGGAGCGACATTAAGCTTGGGAATCAATGCCGACAAGAAAATCGCCTGGGATCCTCAAAACATACGCCCGTAGAGATGGAGCATCAGAACAACCAAAAATTGTTGTGCTATTATATGACTATAAGCTCGGGAAATTGGGCGGCCCAGACTTGAAAGCGCAAGTTCATGAAGATTAACCCTGATAAGTGTGTGGCGTGCGGAAACTGTGTTTATGTCTGCCCGGTCGGAGCGATCTACGTCGATCCGAAAATCAACCGAGCCGTGATCGACCAGAATGAATGTGTTGAGTGTTACGCCTGTTACAACGGATTGAGCTCCGAGCGTCTAAATCCAGTTCTCGTGCGGACTGTCCGAAAATTGTTTCAGATGGCCCGCCTGCGATTTGATCCAGAGCCGGATATCTGCCCAACGGCGGCCTTTGAACCGGACAAGCTGGTATGGCCACGAGTGGTGAGGCGGGCATTTTCAGATCCGCGGGCCACTCACGAATCCACCGGCGTGCAAGGTCGAGGCACGGAAGAGGTTAAGACGAACGACGTAACCCATCGCGTCAAACAGGGTGAAGTCGGATTCACTATTGAATTTGGACGTCCAGGTGTTGGCGTGTGGTTCCGCGACATTCAAAAAATGACTCAGGCACTAGCCAAGGCCAACGTGCCATTTGAGAAAAACAATCCTTTAACGCTTCTGATGAGTGACGTCACCACTGGCAGGTTGCGTGAGGACGTTCTGAACGAAAAGATTCTTTCCGCGATCGTAGAGATCAAAGTACCGGTTGCTCGTACAGAAGAGATCGTCCAGTTGGTGCACGAAGTCGAGACCAGTATCGATAGTGTGGTCGCTCTGGGCGTTGGGACTCGCTGTGACGAAAATGGGGAAGAACGCGTGGTAGGACCGATTCTGGAGCGCCTGGGCTACCGCCTCGAACGCGCAAAAACCAACACCGGGCTGGGCAAGATCACGAATATCGAAGCCAAGTCACCGAAAGTCGAGGTGGCTGTTTCGTGACCAATACTTTGCATCGCTACGGAAACGCCGAGAGCTTTCGCGACGATTACATCGTCTTCGCCAGTCCAAGCAAGGGAAAAAATGATGAAGGCAGTATTCCGAAGCTTAAGAAGTTTCTGGAGATAGCATTGCCCTTCAGGCCGGTGAACATCGGCGATCCTGCCCACGGCGGAGCGCTTCGGCCTTCGCGAAACGAGACGGTCGCTTCGCATTGGCACCGCGATACTCAGCCACGCCTGCGCAAGGTGATTGACGGAATCGATGAACCGGCATCGGTGGCAGCAGTCTTCGACAATATTGAAGCAGCGGAGAACTTTCTGAAGGCGGTGAAGGAAGCCGATCTCGGACTGAGCGTTAATATTTCGACCTCGATCGAAGGTGCGCAAAAATGCTGCAAGTTCGCCGGAATTGCTCCTCACAGCGTCGGCTACTCTCTTGGGTTTGAAGGGAAACTCGAAAAGCTCCCGAACACCCAGATCCTTGCACTGACTACGATGTGCGGCCATGGCATGATCTCGAGCAGTATGGGCAAAAAGATGATTGACTGGGTGAAAGAAGGCCGCCGCACTCCTGCAGAAGCGGTCACCTATATGGCTCGATTTTGCTCCTGCGGAATCTTCAATCCATCACGGGCCAAGCGTATTCTGGAAGATGCCCGCAACAAGATGGAATAGTGAAGCGCCGCTGGTAATCGCCTGACAAATCATCCATGAATGTGCCTCTGTCTGCCGCTCCCGACCCTTCTTCCGTCCTTGATCTGACCGAAGCCTTTCGCCGCTCCAAGGCGATGTTCGCCGCGGTGTCTCTCGGCATTTTTGATCTTCTGGAACGCAGGCCACTCGATTGCGCCTCCATGGCTGAGGAATTGCGCTTGCAACCCGATCCACTCGAACGGTTGCTGGACGCGTGCGTGGGCCTCAAACTCTTGCGCCGCATGGGAACATCTTACGAAAACGAGCCAGTTACCAGCACTTATCTCTGCCGCACAAGTGAACAGACGCTGACTGGATACATCCTGTATTCAAATGACGTTTTGTTTCCCATGTGGTGCCATCTCGAAGATGCGGCGCGCGAAGGAAGTCCCCGATGGAAACAAACCTTCGGCATCGAAGGCGGAATATTTGATCACTTCTTCCGGACCGAAGATGCAAAGCGGACGTTTGTACTGGGAATGCACGGCCTCGGACTCTTAAGCTCGCCAAAAGTAGTGGAAGCGTTCGACCTTTCGCAATTCCACTTACTTCTAGACCTCGGAGGTGCTACGGGTCATTTAGCGATCGCCGCTTGCGAACACTACCCGGGTCTCCGTGCGATCGTTTTCGACCTTCCGCAGGTAATTGAAGCGGCGCGTGCACAAGCAGATCGATCGTCCGCAGCGCAGCGCATTGATGTCAAGGCGGGCAATTTTTTCAGCGACGAATTTCCGCAAGCAGACCTGATCGCTGTATCACGAATTCTGCATGACTGGCCGGAAGACAAAATCCAGAAGCTTGTGACCAAAATCTTCCGGAGTTTGCCCGCAGGGGGTGGAATTCTGATCGCTGAAAAACTGCTGCAAGACGACAAGGCCGGACCGGTCTCGGCACAGTTGCAGTCGCTGAACATGCTGGTGTGTACGGAAGGCAAGGAACGCTCGCTTGACGAATATCGCCAGACACTGGAGCGCGCCGGTTTTCGAAATGTACGAGGCCGGCTCACGGGAAGTCCTCTCGACGTGGTATTGGCGACCAAACCGTGAGTCTTTGATTCGTAAGTCACTGATTTGATCTTCCAGGTGGCAAGCTTGTGACCGCTTCGGAGGTTTACGCTTAAACTAAGCGGGAGTGTAATAGTGCTATAGTATGAATAAGGCCCGATCCTTGGACTGCAGGGGTTTTGGAGGCGCAGCCTGATCCGTAGACAGACGATTACTGCCCAGGTAATCACCTATATTCTCGACCTCATTAGAAAGGGCCAGGTTAAGCCAGGCGAGCGCCTGCCTACGGAAAAGCAGCTTACCGAAGAACTAGCAGTCAGCAGAACATGCGTTCGGGAAGCGATTAAGTCTCTTGAATCTCTTCAGCTGATCAGTGTTCGCCCTAAGATTGGCGCCGTCGTCCTTGAACCTTCTCCTGTCGCTCTCATCAATGCGGAATATCTCTCCACCTCTGCCTTCATGCAGCAAGCCGATTCCTTGATCGAGTTTCGTAAGGTCTTGGAGCTTGGTTTGGTTGCGCTAGCGGCGGAAAAATCAGGAGAAGCCGACTGGGCGGCTATGAGGGAAGTTCTCGCGGAACAGGAAGCAGCACTCCGTATGGACCGCAGCACACCGCACGGCGACCTGCTTTTCCACGAGGCGATTGGGAAGGCCAACATCCGATTTCACAAGGCGGTGGCGGAAGCCACCAGAAATCCACTGGCGATTATGGTGTTGCAGGCAATTTCCGAACCTTTGATCGAAGTAAGCCGACGCACCAATGAAATGCCTGGAGTTCCCGAAGCTGGATTACGCCAGCATTGGGCGATTTACCGCGCTATCCGCGAGAACAATCCTGAGAAGGCGCGTCATGCCATGAGGGCACACCTTCAGGCGGCCGAGCGTAATGCCCACATCCTGCAGACTGCGGGCGAGGCCGCTGCCTCCCTTCCGGCTTCCGCGGGCAATGCAACGGAAAACACCGAAGACGCAGTCTAAAGTCTTTCACCGCTACTTTGTATCCACCTTTATTACCAGGTAATCGAATCTCGTCCCGCTGGCGATTTTCAGTTGATGCGGCACATTGGCGGGGATGTGTACGACGTCGCCGACGGCCAGCTGCTTTGTCTGTCCGCCATCGATAGAAGCTCCGCGAACTTCGTGCGGCTTAACGGTTTTGGGCGCAACCATCGTTCCCCCCACAATCAGCGTCGCTTCTCCGCTTTCGACGATCAGGATATCGACTTGGGTTTCATGAAGTTCGGCGCTGCCGTCCCCCTCGCGATGTGAAATCCCCATCAGATGATTTTCATAAGTGGCAAGGGAAAGCCATGCGAATTTCTGATCGTCGATTTTGCTGGATAACTCTTTGTCGGAATTCTTGATAGTCGCAGCTTTCCAAAGACCAAATCCCCAAGGGTCCGCAGCATGGAGCCATGTCGTCGAAGCAAAGATTAGAACCATTACTGCGCAGCGTTTAAGTATCACGATTGTCCCCCTCTTCAGATTTCGCAACTTTATTCAGGCAATCATCTTATAATACTATTCTTGTTAATTATCGCGTTTTTCGGGGTGCCATGATCAATCCGAGCCTTCGTTCAATTTTGATTCAAGCAGTTGTTGTTTCCGTCCTCCTTTTCTTTACGTTGCAAATCCCCGGCGCTTTGGCACAACAGGCGAATACCCCCTCCCCTTCCGGCGTGCAGGCGTGGGTCGGCGCGCGCGTGATTGATGGCACGGGCAAACCGGCTATTGAAAATGCAACGTTGCTGATTCGGAACGGTCGAATTGAGGCAGTGGGAAGAAAGATCAAGGTACCCGCTGGCGCCGAGCGTATTAGCGCCACAGGAAAGACGATCATTCCCGGATTGATCTGCGCGCACGGCCATGTCAGTAACGCTACCCAGTTCGGCGTCTACTTACGCGACGGCATCACCACCGTGTTCAGTCTTGGTGGGGACAAAGAATTCGCGTTGCGCGATCAAAGCCGACAGGCTGCCCCCGGTACTGCGCCGCGTCTTTACGTCGCCGGACTTATTCAGGATTCGTCGGTCATCCCCGGAGCTGTAGCTGTTACTACTCCAGAGGAAGCACGAAGAGGCGTAGATGAATTGATTCGCAATAAGCCAGACATTATCAAAGTGCGGGTTGACGATTTTCTCGGCGCGCGTCCAAAAATGAGGCCTGAGGTTTATCAAGCGGTGATCGATCAGGCGCACAGGAACGGATTTCGCACCGCCGCTCATGTCGTCCTGCTCGATGACGCTAAAGGGTTGCTACGCGCCAAGGTTGATTACATCGCGCACAGCGTCCGTGACCGCGAAGTAGACGAAGAATTTATCAGCCTCATGAAGCAACGCCATGTCTTCTATTCTCCAACGTTAACCCGGGAGCTCGCCGTATTCAGCTACTCGGAAACTCCGGAGTTTTTCTCCGATCCCTTTTTCCTGAAAGAAGGCGACCCTGAGGAAATCGCAAAACTGAAAGACCTGAAACGACAAGAGACAGTACGCAATGACGCTGGAGCTGTCTGGTACAAGGAACACATGCCGATTGCGATGCGCAATCTCAAGGCGCTTTCAGACGCAGGCATTCCAATCGCGATGGGCACCGACAGTGGCGGCGGCCCTGGCCGGTTTCAAGGCTACTTCGAGCATCTCGAGCTGGAGTACGAAACGAAGGCTGGTCTCACGCCAATGCAGGCGCTCGTTTCGGCGACCAGCGGGGCAGCGGCGGCGATGAACATCAGCAAACAAGTAGGTACTCTGGAAAAGGGTAAATGGGCCGACTTCGTAGTGTTATCGGCCAACCCACTGGACGACATCAAGAACACACGGACGATCGAATCGGTTTGGATTGGAGGAGTTCGAGTTCCCGGGAAACAATAGTAACGGAGATTCTCTATTCTTTTTTGGACAAAGTGTAAAACTCGTATCGGATCGTCCAGTGCGCTTCTTTGCCCGGTTCAACCCTGAGGTGGATGTAGGGCTCAGCCGAGGCTACCGTGCTGATTGCCCAGAAATTGACTTTGTCGAGTTGTTGGTCGCTGGTGAAATGAACGCCAGCACCGCTCTTTACGTTTTCGACCCGAAAATCATAGTCCTTCACATCCTTGCTCGACCCGGTCAGTTCAGAAAAAACGCCATTTTTGCCTTCGAGTTCGCGAGGAAAAACAATTTCGTGTCCATGCACTTCAGCACGATCTTTAAATCCGCGCTCCGGGACGGGAGTAAATGCAAATTTGACTACGACGTCCGGCCCTACCGCTTCGTGGTCGATCACAAAGAAGTTATGGTTATATTGCGTGGTGTCAATAACCTTATTGCCGGTATTTTTCAGGGAATGTTCAAGCCAAAGCACAGGCTTGCCTTTCATCAGTCGGACGGTCTTCCGGTAGACGTATGCGTATCCCTGGTCCGACGTTAGCCGCTGAGTGAACTCAATTCGGTCTTTGTGCTTGCTGATCGTCCGCTTGCCCGGATCGACGATTTCATAGGTCTGGAAGGGATGGTATTCAGTCTCATCAGGTTTTCGCACTATGCCGATACCGATTCGAACGAATGTTCCGCCGGTCTTGGCTTCGTCGTATCCCAAGCCTTTGTCGTCGGTACGAAACTCTTCAACCGGTCCCGTAATCGCATCGTGTATCTTGGGATCGTGATGTTCGTACCACCGTCCGAAATACTCGTGTCCATCAAATTGCAGGCTGGAGATGATTCCGGCCCAATCGAACCGTGTGCCTCGGTAGGAGCCATTCTGGCTGTCGGGAAGCATTAACTCGGCATGGATCAATCCATTCGAAATCTCGGCTTTGGGAAAATTCTGCGCAAACAATGAAGAGGCTGAGAGACAGGCAATCGAGCAATACAACAAGAGGCTTCGCATGGTTCGCCTGTTAAGGTAACACACAGAACTCGATGAATTGCCCTCAATTTCTCTTACGACGCCACCCAGGTTGGGAATGCGTTCTTCTCTTCTCTCTTCCTCCGAGATGTTCGCGAAATGCATTTGTGCACACGGCTGAATGTCCCGCTTCGCGGGAGGCTATGGGCAGGAGAAGTTAGAATACTGGAGCGTTCCGTGTGTATTCCGATCCCGCCGACGTGCTGACTCACATTGAAGTTCTTGGAATTTCGGAGGAGTAAAGCTCATTTGTAGCAAAATAGATCCATGGATGGCGTGAGGATCGATAAGTGGCTCTGGGCTGCCAGGTTCTTCAAGACACGGGCGTTGGCCGCGCGGGCATGCCAGCTCGGCAGAATTCAATCGAGCGGCCAGCCTGCAAAGCCGGCCCGCGACGTGCGCCTCGGAGACATGTTGCACATCACCAACGACGGCGGCGAATTCGAAGTTGAAGTGTTAGGCCTTAGCGTGACACGCGGCCCCGCTTCCGTAGCACAAACTCTCTATCGTGAGACTGAAGTGAGCAAAGAATTACGTCTGAAAACCGCAGCAGAACGCAGAGCGATGAGACAGTTTGAACAGTTGCCCGCAGGCAAACCATCAAAACGCGACCGTCGGAGAATCATCCAATTCCGTGGAAGGCTGGACAAATGAGGAAGGGACTATACGTCCGGCTCAACCCCCGAACGGGTGCCTAGTGAATTCAATCACCAAATTGGACGGCCGGCTGGGGAGCGACGTGGCTTCCATGCTCCCCCTTGGGGTGGGTTTTCAGAAAGATTTTCGCCGTTAAATACATTCCCGACAAAGTAACGGTCACCAGCGCCGCCTCATGCCAACCGTTGACGATGGGAGCATCTCCCATGATGGCCAGCCCGGCAAAACAAAAAAGTAGATGTGCACAGAATACCTGCAAAGACGCTTGACCCATCGTCACGAGAGGCGATATGGCAAAAGGCCTCACGAAAGACCGAAAGCGTATCAACAAGGTTGCGACCGCCGCAAAATTAATAATCCTGACAATCCCTTCGTGCCATTTGTCGAATGACACTTCAAACATGCCGAGTTCAACGCCGTGTCCGACCATATATCGAAAAGCGCAAAGGACGGGGACGGCCACCATCGCCGGCACCAACACCCGCCTTGACCAGTCCTCCACCGGCAATTCATTTTTGGCCCATCGCACTCCACAATAAAGACCAAGAAGCCACATAAACTGCCAGGCGAACAGATCAAAAGAACCTCTGGCACTGAGTGGGACGCTCAGGCCGAGGTGTTGAACACTAAAATTGAAGAATGCCTGTCGAAGTCCAAACTGAGCTGCCAGCCAAGATGTGAACCCGACACCCAAAATGAGGTTCCAGCCGACTTTCCTTGCTAACGTCAACACGACCGGGGTAAGCACCAGAAATGTAATATACATCGGAAGGATGTCCAACAGGGGCGGCCGGTAGAGGAGCAGAATGCCATCAATGACTGCTTGCTTAGGCGCAACGAAATAGAAGTCGAGCAAGTTATGCAACGCGGGTCGATTACTTCCTGCACCGAGCTGCGCGACCACCATGAATGCAAGACCAAGAAGCATTACGTGGTAGAGATATAGCCGGACAGTGCGCATCCACAACTGCTTTACCATCACCCAATAGCCCTCACGCTGCGCTACAAGGAAGTAAATTCGCCCGGTGAAAAGAGCTGACAAGAAGATAAAACCTTCCGCACCGGAAACGAATCCGAAAGGCTGGTTGGAGTAAGTGCTAAGAATGGTCGGAAGATGGGTCAGGGTCATCCACACCAGCATCAATCCCCGTGCCGCATCGAGTTCGATCCGTCTGCGCATGGCCTATCTAAAATGAGATGACAATTGCCACGAAGGGTTGCAAGCAAAATCAAAGGTTTACCGAATCTTTACAGGAGGACCAGTTCCTTCAAAAAGCGCATTTGATATTTCGGGATTTATTACAAATCAGCGATTTGACACGACCCAACTGCCTGTACAAAATCATAAGTGGCTTGACAACGAACCACTCTCTGCTTGGCCCTATCTTCCGGCGTCAAGGAAAGCGGGTATTAACCGAATGGAAAGTTCAACGACGATGCCCACGGCTCCGGCGAACCTCCAGAGTTCCAGCCAAATTGAAGACACCGTTGAGGAAGTCCTCGCGACAACCCTGGTGATTGACGTCCATACTCATTTGTTTGCGCCGACATTTGGCAACCTGGGATTGTGGGGCATCGACGAACTCCTTACCTATCATTATCTGGAAGCGGAACTCTTCCGGTCATCGAGCATTTCTCCGGAGAGCTACTGGGCCCTGACGAAACGCCAGCAGGCAGACGTAATATGGCAGGCTTTGTTTGTGGAAAATAGTCCGATTTCCGAGGCTACTCGCGGCGTAATCGCTGTCCTTGATGCGTTCGGCTTGCCGACCGACAGTACCGATCTCGAAGAAGCACGGTCGTTTTTCCGAGCTCAAAAACTCGAATCACATGTTCTAAAGGTCCTGAAGATGGCGGGAGTAAGTTCTGCGGTCATGACCAACGATCCCCTTCATCCTGAAGAACAAAAAATGTGGCTGGATGGCATCCGGCCCGGAAATGAGTTCCCTGCAGTACTACGCCTCGACAGAATCCTGTGGGGCTGGAAAGATCACTGGCAACAACTGGTCGCTCAAGGCCATTCCATAAATGCTGACTTTACCGGCAAATCATCTGCTGAGGTGCGCAGGTTTCTAGCCGACTGGTACGAACGCATGCATCCCGTTTATATGGCCGTGTCACTTACGGATGCTTTCCAGTTTCCGGAAAACAGTATTCAAAGCAAGATCCTGAGCGAAGCCGTGCTACCCTCGTGCCTGGAGTTTGACCTGCCCCTATCTCTGATGATCGGGGTTCGCCGTCAGGTAAACCCGAGAATTCGTTTAGCGGGCGACGCGGCGGGCAAAGCCGATTTGCGCGCGGTCGAAAATATTTGCCGTAATCATCCCGAAAACCGGTTCCTGGTGAGTGTCCTCAGTCGTGAGAATCAACATGAGCTTTGTGTTTACGCACGCAAGTTCAACAATCTCATGCCGTTCGGCTGCTGGTGGTTTTTGAACAACCCCTCCGTGGTCGAGGAAATAACTCGAGAACGAATTGAAATGCTGGGAACCAGTTTTATTCCGCAGCATTCTGATGCCCGAGTCCTCGAGCAGGTCCTCTATAAATGGCGGAATACTCGTGCCACCATCTCTCCAATTCTTGCCAGTAGCTATAAACTATTGGCTCGCGATGGACGCGGGGTTAATCGTCAAGTCGTTCAGCGCGATATTAATCGGCTCTTTCGTGGGAATTTCGAAGCTTGGACAAAACAAGCGTCCTGATTTACTTCGACGCATGTCTTCGCTGATTAATTGCACTCAACGATCGCGCAGATGGCAGGAGAATTGAGGTCGAAGTGATAAAGGATTCAGATTGAGAGAGAACCGCCGGTTATGTTGGCTACCGTCTTTCCTGTACGGGGAAACGTAAAGGCGGGCTTATGATAACGGGGCGCGGAGCTACCAGGTAAGGATGGAACGCGAGAAATTGAACAATGTCTAAAGTGCGGGTTCTGGTAGTGGACGACCATGCCATTGTTCGCCACACGGTGTGTTCTCTGCTGACTCGTGAGCCCGCAGTAAATGTAATTTGTCAGACGGCGAGTGGAGAAGAAGCGATCAAAAAAGCTCAAGAACTGCAACCTGATCTGATTCTATTGGATATAGGTCTGCCAGGAATAAGCGGAATCGACGCCGCCCGAGAGATAAGAGTAGTTTCCCCGGATTCTAAAATCCTCTTTTTGAGCCAGCACGATTCAGTGGAAATGGCACGCGAAGCATTCAAAGTAGGCGGACACGGTTACGTGGTCAAGATTGACGCAGCAGCGGAACTACTAAGTGCGGTACGGGAGGTTTGCTCCGGCAGACAGTTTGCGAGTAAACGATTGTCGGACCAGGGTTGGAAGATGGATTCGCTGTAGGTCTTCTCTTGCTCTCGGGCAAAAACTTCCTTTCGAGCCTCGAAGCGCGTCGGAAAGCCGACGCCAGATGTTTTTCAAACTTCAATACGCTATCTCTTTGTCACAATGCCAACCGATTCTTTTCAGGAAGCAAGTCCAAGTCAACTTCAGAACCGAAACCAGCTCAACTTGTGCCCTCAGAAAATTCGGCCCTGCAAGTTCCCTTATCAAGGTTCGCGATGAACGAGCGCATTCAGTTTATTAATCATCAGGGTAAACAAGTTCTTCTGATTGATTTTTCGCACTGCCCCGCTCGGCAGGTCGAACAAATTGCCCGCTGCGTACCCGATTATGTGACGGTAAAACCGCGTGCGTCAGTCTTGATTCTGACCGATTTTACTGGGGCCACCCTGGACAGCGAGGCAATCCGCGCGGTTAAAGAAACTGCGGTATTCGATAAACCGTTCGTCAAGAAGTCGGCATTCATCGGCACCCAAAGTTTCCCTCTCCGATTTTATGAAGAGTTGAAAAGCTTTTCGCGACGAGACCTGCCCGTCTTCAAATCCCGCGAGGATGCGTTGGACTGGCTAACCGACAAGACAGACCGCTAAACTTCGGTAACCGCCCTCCCTAGCCATCACAAGCCATCACATTTTGCCCTGATTGAGCTTAACCTTCCTACATTCAACCGCTCGGACGAGGACATAACATATTGTAATCGCCGCATTAACGTATAATTTTGCTACGCCTTAAGTTCTGGTATCGTAATCTGGGAGACGATAATGTCCAATGGACCGAAACCTCACGATTCCCCCCTTGTCCTAAAATATCGTCGCGTGGCCGTTGCAGCGCTTATCAGGCGACGACGTGGAAAACATCACGATCTCGTTCAAGGAATTTTGCGGGAATTAGAGAGTCTGTCTCCGGGATCCGCGATGGAAATTCCCTTGGCTGAGGTGGGAGGAATCGGGCTGGCCAACCTTCGCTCGGCCGTTCATCGCGCCTCGATTTCGCAGGGATTGAAAATCGAGACACTGGCAAATGAGGGAAATCTCTACGTGTGGAAGGCCGCAAAAAAAAGTAGCGTCAAACTATCGACGGCGTCACGAACGAATTAGTGCATGAGGTTACGGGCTCACCAGAAAGGGGTCGAAAATGACAGCGATATACGAATGGTACGAGACTTATAAAGCTGCCGTGCTGGAAACAGACTGGTCGAAAATGGAGGAAAGGATTCAGGCGGCAAAATCGGTTCTTACTAAAAGAAAGGAACAGTTATCCCTGGACCACGGCGGTACGCAGCAAGAAAACCAGGCTATCGAAGAGGCCATCCGAAGTCTGCATATTCTGCGGAAAGACGCAGTGTCCTGGTCTAACCGGGGGGCGCAAGGAGATCGGAAAAGTTAGCGCAGCGCTCCAGCAGTCTGCACTTCGTCATTTTTGAACTAACAGCTCTTTGGATTCAAACTGAGCCTAACTTACGCCAGCCTAACTTACGCCAGCACACCTTAAGCACGCATCAAGCATCCGCCGCCTTGGACTTTCCTCGATCTTTCAGGTTAGTGGCTTCCACCCCCAGCAAGCTCGCGAACGATGTCATTGACGAATGATTTCGCGTCTCCGAACAGCATCAAGGTCTTGTCGAGATAGTAAAGAGGATTATCGATACCGGCGAAGCCTGGACTCATACTGCGTTTGATTACCATTACGGTGCGGGCTTTGTCCACATCGAGAATCGGCATTCCAAAGATTGGGCTGGAAGAATCGGTGCGGGCTGCCGGGTTGGTCACATCATTGGCGCCAATCACCAAAGCGACATCGGTCTGCGGGAAGTCACCATTGATGTCGTCCATCTCCACCAGGCGATCGTAGGGAATATCCGCTTCCGCCAGCAAAACGTTCATGTGCCCGGGCATACGGCCGGCGACCGGGTGAATGGCGAATCGCACGTCCACTCCGCGCTTGCTGAGGGAATCGTAGAGTTCACGCACCTTGTGTTGTGCCTGGGCTACCGCCATCCCATACCCGGGGACAATGACAACCTTATTCGCCGCCGCCAGGATTGCGGCTGCTTCTTCGGCGGTCGCGCTGCGGGCAGTCTTGGATTCTCCGGCAACTGCTGCTGCGCTCTGAACTTGTCCGAATGCTCCGAACAGAACGTTGGCGAATGACCGGTTCATTGCCTTGGACATGATGACGGACAGAATGAAACCGGAAGAACCATCGAGGGCGCCGGCGACAATCAAAAGCTTGCTGTCGACAACGAACCCCATCGCGGCAGCCGACAGGCCAGCGTAGGAGTTGAGTAGAGAGATCACGGTCGGCATATCGGCGCCGCCGATCGGGATGATCATGAGAATTCCCAGCAGAAACGAAATTCCCACGATCACTGGAAACAATGGCTTCATTCCCGGATGAAGCACAAGATACCCAGCCCCCGCCACCGCAATGGCGAGCAGAAACAGGTTAACAAGGTTCTGTCCTTTATATGTGATGGGGCGCTGCGGCAGAATCTCCTGAAGTTTGCCCGCCGCCATCAGACTTCCCGTAAACGTCAGGGAACCCAGGATGACCTCAATGGATAGCACAGTCATGGTGAAACGCGGAACCTGAGGACTGCGCAAATAGAATTCGGCGGTGCCTACCAGGGTTACGCAAAATGCGCCAAAGGCATGGCTCAGCGCGGTGCGTTGGGGAACGGCCGTCATCTGGACCAGGCCAAGCGGAATCCCGATGACGGTTCCGAGCACCAATGCAATAGCAATTCCTCTATAGTCGACAATGCCGTGCTGCAGCAGGGTTCCGCCAATAGCCAGCAGCATTCCAGCCTCGCCCGCCCAGACTCCGCGCCTTGCAGTGCTTGGCGAACTCATCCATTTCAAAGAAAGAATGAAAAGAACACTGGCGATCAGATAGGTGATTTCGATGACCGGCTGGGTCCCAGGCAGGATGTTCATGGTTTGGTCGGGCGGCTCGTCTTAAACATTTTTAGCATGCGGTCGGTAATCAAAAATCCGCCGACAATATTGCTGGTAGCGGCGATCACAGCCAGCATGCCGAGCGCGTATGAGAGTCTGCTCTCGTGCCGGCCCACAAGCACGATAGCTCCCACCACCGCGATTGCATCAAGTGCATTGGTCAGCGACATCAAAGGAGTGTGTAACAAGGGGGACACCCGGCGAATCACCTCAAATCCGATGAAGGCGGCTAACATAAAAACGAAAAGACCATTGACTAGATTGGAGCTCATTTTTTCCCTCTTGGGCATTTGGATGGCCCATTAAATTCTCAGAAACCTAGACGCCGTTTACGGGAACCGGCACGGACAGTGAGAAGAATTCTCGCACGCGTTGGTTGACCAACTCCCCGTCGCGGGTTAACAACGTTTCTCGAATGATTTCATCCTCAAGCTCTAGCCGCACCTTCCCATCCTTGACTAGGTGTAGCAGAAACGCAGTGATATTCCTGGCATACATCTGGCTTGCGTGATAGGGCACTCCGCTCGAAACATTGATTCGGCCGACGATAGTGACGCCGTGCGCAATCACGGTTTGCCCAGGGATCGTCAGTTCGCAATTTCCTCCGCGTTCCCCTGCCAAATCGACAATCACAGAACCCGGCGGCATTGCCTTCACCATCTCCTCGGTAATCAGTACCGGAGGTTTTTTCCCAGGGATCACGGCGGCCGAGATCACAACATCACTCTGCGCCACGACACGGCCAAGGAGTTCGCGCTGGCGCCGGTAAAAAGATTCATCCTGCTGAGTGCCGTAGCCCCGCGCATCCTGGGCATCCTTGGCCTCAATCGGAAGCTCGACAAATCGTCCTCCGAGACTCTGCACCTGTTCTTTAGCTGCGGGCCGCAGGTCATACGCTGAGGCCACAGCTCCCAATCGTCGGGCCGTAGAAATCGCCTGTAATCCGGCGACACCGGCCCCGATCACGAACACTCGTGCGGGCGTGATCGTCCCCGCTGCCGTTGTGAGCATGGGAAAGAACCTTGGAAGCGTATCAGCCGCGATAAGTACCGCTTTGTAACCACACACCGTGCCCATCGACGAGAGGGCGTCCATGCTCTGGGCGCGCGTTGTCCGAGGAATCAGTTCGATCGCGAATGAGGTAACACCGGTAGCGGCTATCTGCTGGAGCATCTCTACGGATCCTAGCGGCCGCAAGAATCCGATGAGTGCCTGTCCGGGACGGAGATGAAGAAGATCGGCCTCGCCATTCACGTCGTTGGAACCGTAGCAGAGAACCTGAACGATAATGTCGGCGGCGTTGAACACAGAGGCTCGGTCGGAAAGAATCTTGGCGCCCTTTTCGACGTACTGCGTGTCCGGGTAACCCGCCTCAATTCCTGCATTACCCTCAACCACAACTTCGAAGCCTGCTTTAGTCAAAGCTGGGACGACGGCGGGAACCAATCCTACCCGCCTCTCGCCGGGATAATTTTCTTTGGGAACGCCAACGATCACGAAATCATTTCCTTAGGAGCTGAAGTCCTCTGCTTTGAGAACTCTGCGAACCATCACGCCGAGCGATGCGAGCGGCACAAAATTATTGTACAGCTTTCATCTTTGGACAGAGAATGAAGGGTAAGCCGACGCTTTTCGTGGTCGCATCAGACATCACCCTGTTGAGGAGACATTCGCTGAATGCTGACAAGCGCAGGGTGCCGCGCGACGCGTAGTCGCGCGGCAAGAACCTCGCGCATTCACTCGGTGGCGCCCTAACACACAGGGAGCGCATTCTCTCAGCCGGCATTTCTAGCGGCGATCTGATCGCGCACAAACTTCAGATTGCGCCGCATGTCAGCATCGAGCGCTACGGGGCTTTCGGTTTCGAGTTGCGCCCAACCATCAAAACCGATGTCGGCGAGGGCGCCGATCACCGCTTTAAAGTCGATCGTACCTTCTCCAAGATAATGAGGGTTATCCTTCAGATGAACCTCGCAAATGCGCTTTCGCCCCAACCAGCGAATCTCCTCCACCACGTTAAATCCACCCTTGGTAGAGTTGCCAACATCGTAATAGGTTAGAACGGCTGAGGATTTGGTCCTCTCCATGATTCGGACATTGTCCCGAGCCGAAATCGTGTCCTCGAGGCCAAGGATGACGCCGGATCTCTCGGCAGCGGGAGCGATTTCCTTGAGAATATCGCCAACTTTGTCCATCTCGCCGCCGGTTTCCAAGGCGCCCTTGCCGAAGAAAGGCAGGAGAACCACACGCACGCCCATGGCTTTCGCGATCGGTATGCAGTCGTCCACCCAGCGTTGGCCGAGAGGGTCCGATTTCAGATAATTCCGGTGCAGCATCTCAAGACACAGAGACTCAATGGGGAAGTTCAGTCGCTTGGACTCAGAGAGAAAAATTCTCTGCAAGGCGGGATCCGAAAGAGGCAACTTGTCTTCAGTCACCTTTCCGATGCTTACTTGTACCCCGTCAAACCCGAGAGATTTGGCCAAGGCGACGGACTCGACCTTGCCTTCCTGGTGCAGGTTCCAGTCGGTGACACCCACCTTGAACTTGACCCCTGCCTTTTCGGCAAACGCCGGCAACACTGACACTGCCAGCACTGTCGATACAGTGCGTCCGATGAAATCGCGCCGATTGATCGCTTTCATATTTTCATTATCCCATCAGTGTCATGACTCGATGCGGCCTCACTCCATTTTTACGGGCTCTGTCTACCGACACCCGAAATCTTTGAAAAATCCGACTCAGTTGAGATTTACTTCCGATCGGGCCTTCGTTTCAAGAGCTTCGAGTCGGAGCAGCATCCTAGAGAGCTGCGCAACGATGGATTACGATGTGTGCCTCCCATTCCGGGCGTTTAGGGCGATTGCGTCGAGATCGGCAATCACTTCCGAAGGAATTTTGAGTCTCGAGGCCTGAAGATTCTCGCGAAGATGCTCGAGGGAAGATGTTCCAGGGATCACCAGGATATTGGGCGATTGCTGGAGAAGCCACGCGAGCGCAATCTGCATCGGAGTGGCAGCGAGTCGCGCGGCAACGTCAGACAAAGTAGCCGACTGCAGTGGAGTGAACCCGCCCAGTGGAAAGAATGGCACATAGGCGATGCCATCACGGGCCAGATCGGCTACGAGTCCATCGTCGGTTCGATGCGCGAGGTTGTACTGGTTCTGCACGCAGACGATCGGAGCGATCCGTCGGGCTTCGGCGATCTGCGCGGGCGTGACGTTGCTAAGCCCGATATGACGCACCAAACCCTTTCGCTGGAGTTCAGCTAGAACCGTGAGTGGTGCCTCGATCGAGCCCGCCGCGGGTTCATGAATGCTAAACATACTGCGCAGGTTGACCACGTCGAGCACATCCACACCCAGATTGCGGAGGTTGTCGTGAACCGCTGCCGTCAGCTCTTCGCGTGAGAAGGCAGGAATCCAAGATCCATCATCACCACGGCGAACGCTGACTTTGGTTACGATCGCCAGACCGTCGGGATACGGGGCCAGCGCCTTTCGTATTAGCTGGTTCGTAACGTGGGGACCATAAAAATCGGATGTATCGATGTGGTTCACGCCACTCGCGACGGCCTCGCGCAGAACAGCGATCGCTGCATCGACATCGCGAGGAGGCCCCCATACCAACTTGTTCCCATCTCGCCCGGCGAGCTGCATGGCCCCGTAACCCATGCGGTTCAAGGTCATTGCTGAGCCAGGCAGCGTGAAACTACCAGCGAGATCAATTTGTCTAATCATTGGCTCCTCCTGAAACGGTATGTTGTTTGCAGTCAAGAGAACTAAAAAGACTCTCCCACTAGTTCTTCACTTTTCTTCCAGAGCGCCTCAGCGGTATTTGGGTCGAGCGCGTATCCGCGCACTCCGTCGCTTACACCTGTGATCGGCACCTGCTCCGGCACTATCGGGCCGACGTGGCAATTCGCGCAATATCGACCCCCGATCTCGTCAGAGCGAGCAACCAGACCGGCCCATACCGATGTTGCGGCACCCTGGGAAATCGATTTCCATTGGAAAGACCCCTTACCCTCCGCTGCAAGCTGTTCATTCATCAGCTCAATCAAGCTTTTAATCTGGCTCGGGTCGGCGTAACGGCTTAGTTCCGTCTGAATGACTCCCGGATGGACCGCTGCCGCACGCATGCCGCGCTCCTGATGCCGCTGGTCAAATGCTACGGCAAAAAGGATGTTCGCTGTTTTCGAGCGGCCATAGGCAGCGAAGGGATCATAGGGCGTCCGTTCAAAGTTGGGATCCTGCAGGTCAACGTTCGAGACGCGATGGCCGGCAGAAGACAGGCTGATCAGCCGCCCTCCTTTGCGAATAAGAGACGCAATCCGGTTAACCAGGACAAAGTGCCCGAGGTGATTCGTGCCGAACTGCGTTTCGAAGCCGTCCGCCGTCCGTCCGAACGGTGTGGCCATCACTCCGGCGTTGGCGATGACCACATCCAACGGCTCCCCTCTCGCCAGCAGCCGGTCGGCGCAGGCACGCACACTTTTCAGGTTAGCAAGATCGAGCTCGACCAGTTCGAAACCTCCGCCATTGGCTGCGGCGTCCTTTCGCACCTGCTCGGTTGCAACTTCGGCCTTGTTCAAATCCCGTGCCGAGCCTACAACCTGAGCGCCGTGGGCGGCCAAGGAGCGCGCCGTTTCCACGCCGATTCCGGCTGAAACACCCGTCACGAGGATCCGCTTGCCCTTCAGACTCACGCCCGACAAAACGTCATCTGTGGTTGAAGTTGCACCAAATGAAGTCGACTCAATTACATTCATCATTTTTTCTACCTCCTGTACTAATTCTCTAACTAACTGTTCGTTATCGCCCACGCGTTAGCCGTGCAAAAGGACGGCGTCCGCAGGGTGCTCGAAATAGTGCTCCGCGTTCAGATCGGCAATGAGCCCGGGCTGAACCGGTCGCCATCCCATCCGTTCCTGCGTTTGCACGCTGGAAGCTGGGCAGTCGACACCAAAGAAGAGAGCGATCCAGCCAAAATGATCGGATGCTTCCTCGCGAGACCGGCTGACAACCGGTACGTTCAAATGCCGACCGACGATCTCTGCGATCTCGCGAGTCGGTACGCCCTCGTCGGCAATGCCGTGATACCGTTCTCCCACAGAACTCTTCTCAAGCGCGAGTCTGTAGAGATGAGCAGCATCGAGCCGATGCACCGCGGGCCAGCGGTTGAGCCCGTCGCCTACAAATGCGGAAATACCCTTTTCCCGCGCGATGCTAATCAGGCGTGGCACAAAACCATGATCGCCAGTGCCGTGGACAGATGGGGGAAGCCGCAGCACGGATGCGCGGACTCCGCGTGCCGCCATCGCAAGCGCCGCCTCCTCCGACTTGCGAGGAACATTGGGAAGTGTTGCATCGTCTTCCGTTGCCAGGGGGCCCTGGCGTTGAAGCAACAAGGTTCCGGAAGTGACGACCAAGGAACGATCTGAGCCCGCGAGAGCGCCACCGAGAGTCTCGATGGCACGCCTATCCGCCTCGGCGGCAGACCCATAGTTTGAGAAATCGTGGATAAAAGCGGTGTGGATCACTCCGTCGGCAGCCGCGGCGCCGCTGCGCAGGCTTTCGAGATCTTCGAGCGAACCGCGATGCACGTCGGCTCCCGCTGCGACAAGGGATTTGGCCGCCGAGTCCGAGCGAGCGAGGCCGAGCACCTGATGACCAGCGTTGATCAGGTCTCGGGTGACCGCGGAACCGATGAAACCTGTAGCTCCAGTGACAAAAACACGCATATTATTTCCTCCTAAGCGTTTATGAGTTCGGTTGATCGGGACGAAGCGTTCACTCCACTTGGGAGCCGAGTCGAAATCTTTGCAGTGATCAATCTCCATTCGCGGGCTGAAGCGGGCAGGCCATCGATCTCGATCAACTCCTGCAGCCAGTCTTCTGCTGAGAGCTCCGCCTGTTCTAACCCGAATGACTGGGAGACTGCCTTGAAGAATGCTGACAACTCTCGCTCCGCCATCATCATGAGGTCGGCGCACCGGGGGGCGGGATTTGTGGACGGTTTGTAGCCAGTGAGTGGATTCATATTCCTCTTTTCTCGAAGCGGACAGAACTGGGATTCGCTATTGACAGGATGTCAGGTTCCAACTAAAACGGAGAGTGTCTCCGAATCAGTAGATAAGATAACCGGAGACGGTCTCCGGTTGCAACTTTTTTTAACCATGCCGACGAAAAATCCAAAAAAAGCTGCGCGAAAGCCGCGCACTGATGCGCAGTTGAATCGTGAGCGGATTCTGGAGGTTGCAAAAGAGGCGTTTACGCGCTCTGGGCCGAATGCCAGCCTCGACGACATGGCCAAAGAGGCCGGGGTGGGAGCGGGAACTCTGTATCGCCACTTCCCCACCAGGGGTGCATTGATCGAGGCGGTCTATCGGACTGAGGTGGAAAAGTTAGCCGCAGCCGAGCGGAGATTCGCTGCGGCCATGGCGCCGATCGAAGCACTGCGAGCGTGGATGCTCCTGTTCGTGGACTACATTGCAACCAAGCAGATCATCGCCCCTGCGCTGAATGCATACGTCGGGGGCCCCTCGAAGCTATATGAAGGATCACGCGCTCAGATTCAGGGAGCGATTGATGGGTTGGTGAAGCGCGCGATCAAGAGCGGCGATATGCGTAGAGATCTGGAACCATTCGATCTGCTTCGAGCTCTCATTGGCGTCTCCCACGTGGCGTCCGGCCCGGACTGGCAGCAAAGCGCGCGAAGGCTCGTGGATATCCTCATTACCGGTTCGCGACCGATCGAATAGTTGCCAAGCGGCCCTCGAATCCGTTTTCGATCCCCAGTCAGTATGAAATTGCTATTGTTCGGATAATCGTGCCGAACACTTGCAAGCCAAAAATCTTCGAGTCGGCTAATCGACTCGTCCCCTGAGCACGGTCATGGATGCGGCAGGCAGTTCGAAGTGACCTGTGCCTGCCGGAAGTACGGACTGCGCGGCGGGACCGTCCGGGTCGGCGTAACCGTCCCTCAGGGCCTGATGCCATGTGTACTGCTCTTTTCCAAAGGTAATCCGTGCGACCGGACCCGCGAAGGACCGGTCTTTCTTCGCGTCATCATCGTGGAACTGAATGCTCACCGTATGAGCATTGTCGTAGTCCTTGTTGATCAACATCAGCGACCATTGGCCATCAGGCCGCAACACGGCATACACAGTCACCAGAGTGTGCCCATCCTTATCTTTGATATCGCTCGCGGCGTGGAACAGGCGATGTTCCCCATCCTTCGGTTCTGCCCACTCGCGCGTCAGCATCTGCGCGGCAAAAAACTGCGAAGTGCGTTGTTTGATTAGCCAGTTATGATTAGTGGTAAACATGTGATAGGTTCCCCAGCTATTCGAACAAGCAGGATGGGGTGTGGAATACGGCATCGCGTGATGGTAATAGGAGGCCTTTCCGCCCGCCGTCAGGAATGCGGGGAAGGTCTCACCCAGCCACAACGCTCCGAACACATCCACGGCGGCATCTCCACCCGGGGCATTCGTTTCGGTGTTAAACATCGGAATGCCATCCGGTAACCCGTCATCACGCCAGACCTGCACGATGTGCGTGAGCATGTCGGGCTCCTTGAAAAGATTGCTCCAGGGGCCCTGGCAGGTGCCATCGTAATAAGGATAGTGCTCGTAAGACATGAACGACAGATCCGAGAGCCGTCCATGCGACTTTAAATAGGCGAGAAAGCGTTTGAACCACGAAGTCTCGCCTTCTGCATTCGGCCAGAACTTAATGTCTTCACTCACTCCTTCGAATACCGGTCCACCAAGCTTGAGCTTGGGGTCAACCTGATGTAGCGCTTTGGCCCATTGCAGGTACAGGGCCGCGTAGTCCTCCGGCGCGAAGTATTGGCCATCCGGCTCTTCCCCCATCTCGATATACGAGATCGGATATCCACGCTTCTCCAGATATGCGATCTGAGCGGCTGCATCCTCAGGTATTCCATAGAGCAGAGAAACAGGAATCATGGCGGGCAGCCCGCGCGTGAGTCCGCTAGTGTAGAAAAGATCAAGGCCCACCTGATCTCCCGATTCCATGCGATCGGGAATCACGTACAGATCAGTTGGTCGATGCCACGGATCGATCGACGAACTGTAGGTGAAAGTCTGTTCCTGGCCCGGCGCATGGTACAGCAGGTCGTGGAATGATCCGTTCCGCATGGTTCCCAGATAGACCTCTTTGATCGCGTATCCCGCGCAATTCCGGCGGTCACTTTTGCCGTGAGTGTCACAGGTGTTGGAAGACTCGGTCATCAGTACCCGCACATATTTTGCAGCCACGGGTGACGGTGAAAGTTGAAGGGTTACGGTTCCACCCTGCCCATTGGAAATGGTTCCTGTAGGAAAGTCCTTCCACTCGCCATTCTCCGGATCATCAATCGCATCTTCGCCACCCAGCCAGTACTGCACTTTGTAGATTCGCGCATACGGCTCAGCCCACGCGATGCGAATCGTGGTGACGATCTGTCTCTCCGCCAATTTGATCGCGATCCACTGCGGGTGCGCGTTATCTTCCTCGCCAGTGAACGTTTTCGTCAGATAAGGATTGCTTTTCCAGTAGGTGTTGAGGTTCCCATCATCGAGTCGCGAGTACCCGTCAAACTCCGCCCCGCTGTTACGCGTTACCCCACGATGCGGCAGGGAGTAGCCGAAAGAATGACGAATCATTTCCTGGGTCGGAGTCGCGTTACCGACAAAATAACCCTTGCCGGCCGGATCGCTCCACTTCCCTTTAGGGTTCCAATGCCAGGCCTGAACAAATAGTTCCGTATTCTGGCGATAGCTGATCGGCCCCCATCCCGCCTCAAGAATTTGCTTGATCTGGTCCGGCCGGAAAAATATGTCAGTCGTATTGCTCGGTATGCGATCGAGAGTTGCACCCAGAGCCTGAAGCGGACTGAATGTATTGGCCACATGGTTGGGAGTGACATCGATCTTTACCGTTTGCGAATGCGCTGGCGCGTAGATTGCCAGAGTCACGATGAGAACTGCCCACTGCATCAGGCGAATGTTCTCGAAACCAGAAGCAAGACACGGCATTCGTGGTCCTCTCACAGTGATTACTTTGTGACGCTGAGGTGGCCGAGAACTCTGTCTTGCGGTCTCGGAGCGTAGCACATTTTAGCGGGAACGCAACCGGGACCAAGGCGGCGGGATGGCGGACGAAGCGCCCAAGACGGAATTGCAACCCCCGTCATTGCGAATCGGGCATGCCATCGTACCGGGTCAGTCCACCCTGAGGTCATTAGCGATGCGCCAGCGCCCGTCAAGTCGAAGAGCACACCCGCGAAGCCCCACTCCTTCAGTCGGGGGAACCGCGGAATGACTAACGCGACCGCACCGAGCAGTTTCCAAATCCGCTAGGATGACCCTGAAAGATAAAAGATAGAGGATAGCCCAACCGTTCGATGAGGCCGCGAACCGGGGCACTCGCAGAATATCCTATACGCCTCCCAAAGCCAGTTCGAAGACGATCAGCGCGGTGGTGACCCAATAAGCTAAGGACGTGATAGGGCGATCTGAAGGTGGAACTGGCAAGCTCAGTCATGGGTTGCTCTCCAAGTCATGAAGGGCCCGGCCTCATTCCTCAATATTATATTGACGAAGCACGAAACACCGTTGACGGCCACGAACAGTCGAAGGGCATTCGGTCCATCCCCAGACCACGTAGTTGAGGGTTTTTAATCGGGTGCGAAGGCGATGGAGCTTGCGGCGCCTCTCCACCGTGGCAAGTGATCTACCATTAGCGGTATGTTGAAAAATAATCATCAGCTTGGCCGGATCTGGTGCAGGATTTTTCCACGCGGTTGTCGGCGAGATGCTGCTCCAGAGCTTCACGCCTGACGATATCGGCAAAGTCGGCGGCGGAAACTACTGCCGCGTCTTCGGTAAGATCACGGTCGGCCACACCTAATCGGCTAGAAGTCATACGAGGTTCTGCTGTCGGTTGTCTGTCTTCAATGATCAGTATTGAACCGTCAATTGGTGTTGCTGCTCACCAGCTTGCCGCAACATTCCGGTCGCTCGGGCAGACTCGATTTTTCCCATCCGCCGCCGAGGGCCTGGACGAGCAAGACTGTGTTTGCCATCCGACGTCCGAGGATATTGACAGCCGTCACCTGATCCGAAAGTGCGGCGCTTTGCGCGGTGATAACTTCGAGATAGCTTGTGACTCCCCCTTTGTAACGCGTGACGGACAGATCCAGCGAGCGCTCCGCCGCCGCGACCGCTTCATCTTGAACTTTGGCCTCATTCTCCAAAATTCTCACCGCCGCCAGATTGTCTTCTACCTGCTGGAATCCAGCTAGCACGCTCTGGCGGTAGGAAGCCACTTGAGAGTCATACGCCGCACGCGCCTGGTCGGTAACGGCATGTCGTCTCCCTCCATCGAAGATTGTCCCTACTGCAGATAATCCAACCGACCAGAGCCCGCTCGGCCCTTGGAGCAGAGTTGTGATGCTCGAGCTTTCAAATCCCCCCGTGGAGCCCAGACTGATCATCGGGAAGTAGGCCGACTTGGCCACGCCGATCTGAGCATTCGCGGACGCCACTAGCCTCTCGGCCGCCGCGATGTCCGGACGCCTCTCCAAAAGGTCGGAGGGCACACTGATAGGAATGTGCGGCGGCGGTGCAGTTAGAGGCAGCGGGGGAAGGTTGAACTCTGCCGGAGGTTTTCCAATAAGAATCGCCACGGCGTGTTCGTACTGCGCTCGCAGGACGCCGACATCAATCGCTGCTGCGCGGGTAGTTTGCAGTTGAGTCTTTGCTTGCTCAACATCCACTTCGGAAGCAATCCCTCCTTCGAAACGGCTCTGATTCAGTTCCAGTGCCTGCTCGTATTGCTTGACCGTAGAATTCAGAAGCTGTTCCTCTGCGTCGAGGCTGCGGGCTTGAAAGTACGCGATAGCCAAATCCGCGTGCATGCTCAGATTCACGGTAGCCAGGTCTGCCGCACTCGCTTGGGCTTGTTCTCGAGAGGACTCCACGCTTTTTCGAATTCGGCCCCAGACGTCAGCCTGGTAGGATAAGTCGAGCGGCAGAACAAAGTCGTTGAAGGTGGCTCCACGCAGGGATGAATTCGTACGAGCGTTTGCAGACACACGCGTCCGACTCGCCGACAACCCGGCGGTCACAGTCGGATAATAGTCAGCCCGGTTGTACCGAAGAGCAGCCCGCGCCTGCCGGAACTGCGCCTCTGCTGCTTTGAGATTCTGATTCGACACGTTGACTTGAGCCTCTAGCGAGTCCAGTTGCGGATCCTGGAAAATCTTCCACCACTCACCGCCAAGATTCTGGTCATTCGGTTGAGCAGGCTTCCAGTCCCCTACCTCTTTGTATGCAGGCGGAGCTTGTACTGTTGGCGGGTGGTACTTGGGCCCAATCGTGCATCCGCTCAATTGCAGCACTGCTATCCCGAGCAGAATTCCCAGCCAGGGTGATTGCAGCCGGTTCCGAAACAGAGACAATTTGCTGTTGCGTTTCACTTGGTGTCCCCCGGCAACGTTGCCTGAACAATTTGCACCTGCTGTCCGGAAACGATGGAGTCAGGCGGGTTGATGATGACCTGATCATCCAGCTTAAGGCCGGAGACGACCTCGATTTGATTGCCGAAATCGTGCCCCGGAGCCACCGCTGTGAGCACGACTTTCCTGTCTTTCACAACTGCGGCACGCAATCCCTCAGAACGGAAGAGCAGAGCGTTAACCGGGAGCAGCAACGTGGAAGCCTGCGTCGGGACGTTCAAATGGACCTCGGCATACGAGCCGGTGAGCAACGTGCCAGTCGGATTGTCAACTTCAATCTCGATCAGCAACGTCCGGGTTGTCACGTTGATGTCGTCAGCGGTGCGCACCAGCTTTCCCTGAAACTTCCGCCCGGGAAATTCAGCCAGGCTGAGGTTGGCAGTCATACCGACTGTGATCCCTTGCGAATATTCCTCTGGAACGTTTACGTAAACCCGCAGTTTGTCGGGTTGGGAGATGTGAAAGAGATCGGTTTTCACAGTGCCACTACTACCGGAACTAATAAGGTCCCCAATATCGGTGTTTCGGGCAGTGATGACTCCGTCGTACGGAGCGTAAATCCTTTCGAAAGACCGCAGGGCCTGGAGCTGCTTGACGTTTGCCTGATTGGCGTCAACGATTGCCTTGTTTGCGTTGTAGGTGCCCACGGCGTTGTCCACGTCCTGTTGAGCGACGGCATTCTTCGTCAGCAAACCCTGGTAGCGGTTCTTGGTAATCTCGGCGAGCGTAAGATTTGCCTTGGCAGTGTTGAGGTTGCTGAGCGATTGCTCCAGTTGCTGGTCGACCTCCGGGGTGTCGATGACGGCAAGCAGTTGGCCTCGCTTTACGTGCGCTCCAATGTCGAAGTACCACTTCTTCAGGTATCCATTCGTGCGCGAATATATGGGTGAAGTAATGAATGGCTGCACATTTCCAGGAAGGATGATCTCCTGGGCGGAAACAGTTGGTTTTGGTGATACGACCGACACTGCGGGAAGGGCCACTTGCGCGGTCTCTACGCTTAGGGTGGCGCGAGCCTTGACCCGGGACAAGATGCCCGAGGCCAGGAGAGCGATGATTGCGATCGCCGCAATTGCCACGCCGAGCCAGCTTTTGTGCAAACGTGTCCCGTCTGCCACGCCGTGGGATGGAAGGGTTGGGCTGCCTGGCGGTCGTATATTTTCAGTTTGAATCGACATAGATAACTCCGTATTCGGGTGCCTATTGCTCCTCTCCAGTTTCGACGGCATGAGGTTTTGACCCCTGCAGGACGCTGAAGAATGCCGGGACAAAAAATAGTGTTGACACCGTAGCGAAAAGCAATCCCCCGATGACTGCACGGCCGAGAGGAGCATTTTGCTCCCCGCCGTCGCCGAGTCCGAGCGCCATCGGGACCATGCCGATGATCATTGCCAGAGCCGTCATCAGCACGGGGCGAAAACGCGTGAAGCCTGCCTCCAGTGCGGCGCTGATGGAATCACTTCCGCCCACCATTTTTTCCGTGGCAAAGCTCACGACCAGGATGCTGTTTGCCGTGGCGACGCCCATGCACATGATTGTTCCCATCAGCGCGGGCACGCTCAGAGTCGTATGCGTGATAAACAAGAACCAGGCAATGCCGGCGAGTGCTGCGGGCAGCGCGGAAATCATGATGAAAGGATCCAACCAGGACTGAAAGTTGACTACGATCAGCAGGTAGATGAGTACGATTGAGAATGCCAGCCCACTCAGAAGGCCAATGTAGGACGATCGCATCGTCTGAACCTGTCCGCGGATAACGACTTGAGAACCTCGCGGCAATTGTGACCGGGTGTCATCGATGATCTTCGTGATGTCGCCGGCAACGCCGCCCAGATCCCGTCCCGCGGCCGCGCCAAAGATGTCAATCACCGGCGCCACGTTATAGTGAGAAACCACTGCCATCCCGGTGCCACGCTCGGTTGAGACCAGACTGGCCATGAGTGACGGAGGCGCTGTTGGATCTGTCCCTGTGATGGGAATATTTTGCAGATCCTGCAATGTGTCAGTGCGGTACTGCGGGGTCTGGGTTGCGATTGAGTAACTGACATGGTTCTTTGGGTCTACCCAGAATGTGGGTGACGTCTGGAAACTGCCGCTCAGTGATACCAGCAGATTTTGCGCGATGTCGTGCGCGGAGAACCCTAGTTGTTCAGTTTTGGTACGTTCCACTCTGAGATTAAGATATGGCTGATCGAAGGGCTGCTGGATTCGCAAGTCAGCTGTTCCTGATACGAATCTCATCTTCGCCAGCAGGGTGTCCGCGTAACGACGATTTCCCTCCAGGTCGTTCCCGACCACCTGGACGTCGATGGGAGCCGGCAAACCGAAATTCAGAATCTGGCTCACCATGTCGGCGGGCAAGAAAGCGAATGTTACGCCCGGAAACTGTTTCGGAAGAGCCAGACGAAGCTGGTGAACGTAGTTGTCCGTGGGATGGTGATTACCGGACAGGGTCACAAGAATGTCGGCGTCCGACGTGCCCACCGGTGCCGAATTGCTGTAAGACAGATTGATACCGCTGTAGGGCAAGCCAATGTTGTCAATGACGCTCTGGACTTCGCTGGCTGGTATCTGGTTTCGTATCGACTGCTCAACCAGGTCACACAGGTCGGCCGTTTCCTCAATACGCATTCCGGTCGGAGCCCGTAAATGAAGTTTGAAAGTGCCGCTGTCAACACTGGGGAAGAAATCACGGCCCAGCCAGGGAACCAGAATCACCAGGGAGCCAAGACAGAACGTAAAGAACGTAATCAGGAAGGCCCGCCTGTGATGGAGAGAGATCTCAAGCAGGCTGCGATAGCTCTGACGAAACTTCTCGAAGCTCTCTTCAAAACGTTTCTGTAGGCGCACCAGCGGATTGCGGTTAGCGGTATTTCCAGCTTCCCTTTTTTCTCCCCGCAACAAATACTTGGCCATCGTCGGAACGATGGTCCGGGAGAGAAAATAAGATGCCAACATGGCGAAAACCACTGCTTCCGCGAGCGGTACAAAGAGGTAACGGGCCACGCCGGTTAGCAGCAACATCGGCGCAAACACAATACAAATGGCAAGCGTGGATACGAAGGCGGGTGTCGCGATCTGCGACGCACTATCCAGCACGACCTCGTCCATCGCTTTGTCTGGTTCTGCCTCACGATTCCGATTGATATTCTCGACCTCCACCGTGGCGTCATCCACCAGGATGCCGACCGCCAGGGCGAGCCCTCCAAGCGTCATGATGTTGATCGTCTGCCCAATCGCGCTGAGCACAATGATGGACGTCAGGATCGCCAGAGGGATCGAGGTCGCAATGATCACGGTGCTTCGCCAGCTACCGAGAAACGTGAGAATCATGAAAGCGGTCAGGCATGCTGCAATCAAAGTTTCCCTGACAACGCCGTTGATCGCGCCACGAACAAAAATCGACTGATCCGCCAGCGGCGAGATCTGCAATTGAGGTGGCACGGTCATCTTGATTTGAGGCAGGAGTGCCTTAATGGCCGAGATCACGTTCAACGTGGATGCGTTCCCCGCTTTTTGGATCGTCAGCAACACTGAACGCTGCCCGTTTACACGCACGATATTAGTCTGTGGAGGAAACCCGTCGCGCACCCAGGCAACGTCTTTCATGTAAATAGTCGTGCCGCCAATCGTCTTGATCGGGATTCGGTTCAGGTCCGCAATCGTCTGCGGGGCTGCGTTGGGAATCGTGACATCGTATTCTCGCGAACCAATCTTGGACGTGCCGGTAGGCAGGATCAGATTTTGAACGCTGATCGCATTGACCACATCCAGCGCCGACAAGCCTTTCGACTGCAGGGCAGTGGTATTCAGATCCACCTGTACCTGGCGCTGTTTACCACCATAGGGATATGGAACAGATGCCCCGGGCACGGTGATGAGCTGCGTCCGAATGAAATTAAGGCCGTAGTCGTTGAGTTCTTGTTCGGACAGATTTTGCCCCGAGAGGGCCAGCTGGAGCACAGGCACACTCGATGCGCTATAGGCAAGAATGAGCGGCGGCGTCGATCCCGCTGGCAACTGTCTAAGCTGGGTCTGAGAAACCGCCGTGACCTGCGCAATGCCTTGCTGAATATTCGCGGTCGGCTGAAGGAACACTTTCACTACGGCTATTCCGTACAGCGACTGCGATTCGATGTGCTCGATGTTATCCACTGTAGTGGTAAGGGCGCGTTCGGTGACGCTGACCACGCGGTCGCTCATGTCCTGAGGGACGAGACCGTTGTAGTTCCAGATAATGCTGACCACCGGAATATCAATGGTAGGAAAAATGTCGGTTGGCGTGCGAACAATCGCCAGCCCCCCCATGATCAGAATGAGGATCGACATCACCACAAAGGTGTAAGGCCGCCGCAATGCTAGTCGAACAATCCACATAAAATCTTCTCTGATTTCTTAGTCGACGACGGTAGTCGGGTTTGCCAGAGGTAATTGTGTTTAACCCTCCGGTCGGGACATCAAAATGCACGCCCGAGTCCAAACCACCGGGAGGCCATTTCGTCGAGCATTTTCAGCAGCATGAATCGGCTGGGCAGTTGACGAGGCCCTGCTGGCAATCGGATGAGCGTCCCGCAGTTGACACCACGTCCGCAGGCGGACTTGGCTCGCGTTCCCTGATTCGGCTAAAAGCGGCAATATCAGCGCAGGCGCCGGTCAAACTGAAGTGCCAGTGTGTTAATCAAGCCCACCTTCACGTTCGGGGCGATCACATCATTTATGTTTTGGAACGGGAAATGCATTCAGTAGTTCTCAGTCGGGGCCCTCGACACAGGAGGGCTATCAATTCGAAGCAAGCTATCACCCTGTAGGGGGACAGCGGAGAGATTATGGAACTTCTTACAGCAGATAACGTGAAACTTGGATTTATTGGCCTGGGCAATATGGGTAGCCGAATCGCACAACGCCTGATTGATCACGGATACGAAGTCTTCGTTTACGACAGGAACATCTCTAAAGCGGATAAAATCGCTGCCCGGGGCGGTATCGTTGCGAAGAATATTCTCGAACTGCCAGGCAGGGCCGACGTGATTCTCTCCTGTCTGACCAACGATGAAGCAGTTGAGAGCGTTTTTGCCGGGCCCGCAGGAATGCTTGCGAAGGCACGGCCAGGAACCGTCGTGTTGGAGATGAGCACGATCTCGCCAGAACGTTCGCGGGAGTTGCACAGGCTTGGCGCCAAACATGGCATCGAGGTATTGGATGTGGCCATCTCAGGCAGCACTCCTGCCGCGGAACGAGGTATTCTGACACTATTAGCGGGCGGCAACCAAGACTTGTTCCGCGCCGCTGAACCGATATTCCAGGCGATGGCAAAGCAATACTTTTTTCTGGGCGGTCCTGGATCCGGCACAGCGATGAAGTTGGTGGTCAACGCACTGTTAGGGGTTGGCATGCAGGCTATCGCTGAGGCCGTGGTCCTCGGGGAGACAGTTGGTCTCAATCGCGAACGCTTGCTTGAGGTTTTGTCAAAGACGACTGTGATTGCACCGGCTCATGTGGGAAAACTGGCAAGGATAGCTTCCTACGACTACAGTCCGCAATTTCCGCTTCGCCTGATGAACAAGGACTTCCAGCTGATTCTGAATGCCGCAGCCGAAGCGCATCTTTCCATGCCTGCGACTGAAGCAGCGTTTCGCGTCAATTCAGAGGAGTTGGCACACCATGATGGAGAGGACTTCTCGGCAGTCCTGCGGCGAACGGAAGAAGCCACCGGTATCGACTCCGCCTGCCTCGATGACGAGCTGAGCCGGCGGACGCGCAAGTGATTTCCTGGAGTGGCATCGCGTACTACGGCGCCATGGCGGCTCACGGCTTGTCTTCGGGAGGGATCGGGAGCTTTTCCTCGATCTTCCGGATTTTCTTCGGCGCATGCTTCCGGAAAAGACGCTTCATATCCGGCGTAAACTCGCGCAGAAGATCCGTGATCGCATCCGAGCCCAGCGCACCGCCAAAACGATTCATCGTGTCTCCGAAAGTCCGATTATCTGTTGGGTAGTAGCCATTTTGCAGCGCACTGCTGAGCAGAGCTCCCAGGAACTCGGACGAGTTGAACGTGTTGTCGCCGTTGTCGTTCTTGGTGACCACAACTCTTGTGGTGGAATACCAGACGCGGGCAATGAAGGCTCGCTTGCGCGACGAAAAATAGCGAGGATCCTGATGCAGGACCGTCGATAGAGCATAAGTCTGGATGAATCTCCGCGATTCCGTGTCCGCCAGAGTTGCGCCAAATCGCTTTCCCCAACCCTGCATACCTCCACCATAATGCGGCCATTGGCCCATAGCCTGGGCCCAGGTCGCCTGAAAACCTGCTGACACGAATGTGTAAGGCGAATAGGTTTGCTTCAGAAACAGGTTGAGTTTGCAGCGGGCGGTCAAGGGAGTGTAGCCCACGCTTCCGATCGTCGCCGAAGATTGAGGAAATGGGTCTCGCAGCAGCATGCGACACGGACTGGCCGACACCTGGTCCGACGACCGGCCGATCGCTGTTGACTGGTTGCCATTGGATTCATCGTGAGCCATGGTCGAAGAAGATTCGGTCGCTTCCGGTGAGGCGGCGGTCGCCTGGGCGAAGCCGACGCCGTTCATCATCGCAATCGAAATCGTTATCAGTAACACATGAGTGATAAACCGTAGTTTTTCATCCGCACTCAGACTACACAGATCCAAGAGCCCGATAGAACGGTTGCATTCGAGCGCTAGCATTCCCCTGCTGATGTTTTTTTGACGGATGTCATCCTCCTGATTCGTTCTCATGCCAGGTTCAATCGGGACCATGGGTGTTTTGTAGTTTCCAAACCAGCCTCTTTTACTTACTTATGCATCCAGGCCTCCAAACGTCGCCTCGGTAGTAAAGGGTTTAGCGCTAGCGAGTTTCGCAGGGCAGAAGAAATCGCTCATCGCGATGTCCACAGGCAGACACGCCGTCGGCATATCGACGGTCCAGCCTTGCGTGCTGCGAGAATTCTCGGTGAGAACAGAAGTAAACCATTAGCCAGGACACATCAGAGGGATTCGTTCGTCAGGGATGTTTGGAATGCCACTTGCATTCTTGGAAAAGTGGAGCAAACACACGTGAAGGTTTGTAAATCGAACAGGGCTCCGCACAATATTTTTCTTGGCCCTGCTGGGATCTGCATTCGCCGAGAAAGACCAACCCGATCTTGGACCACCAAGCCAATTCCTCGCAGTGCAAAACCTAGCGTAGGGAAAAGCTGCCATGAGTCCGGGTTGCTGTTGAAAGGAGAATAAAGTGAAACGCAGTCTTCAGAAAATAAACCTTGCCTCCACATCTATTCAGCTCTTTGCCCTCGTCTTGTTGATAACCGCAGTGGCCTTGCCGGCCGGAGCACAGACGGGGGCGGACCAAACGATCATCCAGAAGGCGACAGAACAGTTTGACAATAGCCCGTTGAAGACGATCTCGCTCGGCAACGGTCTGTTCCTATTTTCCGGTGATGGAGGAAACGTTGTGGCCGTGGTCGACGACGGTAGCACGTTGTTGATCGACAGCGGAATGGAAACGCGAGCTCCTGAGTTGAACGACGCGGTATTCAAAGCGACGATGCGCCCCGTAACCCGACTGGTGAATACACATTGGCACTTTGACCATACTGGCGGGAATGTGTTTCTGGGCTCCTCAGGCGTAATTATCGTTGCGCAAGAGAACGTAAAGAAGCAGCTCTCGTCGGCCCACGATGTCCCCTTTGTTGGCTTGCGCGACGGCCATTATCCTGAGCAGGCGCTTCCAACAGAAACTTATCCAGGCACCATGGCGTTGCGTCAAGGTCCTTACCGGCTGACGTTGGCCAACTATGGATCTGCGCATACGGATGGGGACACGATCATCTATATCGCCCCGGCGAATGTCGCAGTGTTAGGCGACATTTTTTCGAATCATGTTTATCCCATCATCGATCTCACGTCAGGAGGATCCATCGATGGCCTGATTCTTTCGGTCGATCGCATTCTGGGCCAAACTGGCGAGCAGACAAAGATCGTCCCCGGGCATGGGCCGGTTGCCTTGCGAGCCGATCTACAAGCCTATCGCGATATGCTGGCTCAGGTTCGGAAGCGCATCCAACAGTTAGTAGCGGCAGGAAAGACGATGGACGAGGCAGTGGCTGCCGCACCCACCAAAGACTTCGATGCCGAGTGGGGTAGTGGTTACGTAACTCCGGATGTGTTTACTAAGATGGTATTCAGCAGCTTGGCTGGGAGCAGCGCGAGGTAGCCCGATTACGTAAATCTGGGCTTCTTCAAGATCGATTTGAAGTGATGAATCACGTTCTCGTTATTGATGACGATCATGACCTGGTTGACCTTCTGCGGGAGTTTCTGGCAACGGAAGGGTTTACTGTTGACGCCGCTTACGACTACGCTTCCGGCCTGGCCGTTGCCCTGGACGGAAAACACGAATTGGTCGTGCTCGATGTCATGCTGCCTGGTGGATCAGGATTGGACCTTCTGAAAACACTCCGTGCGTCGTCCAAAGTGCCACTCGTTCTTCTGAGCGCGGTGGGTGAGACGGTGGATCGCATTATCGGTCTGCAAAGTGGAGCGGACGACTATCTTGCAAAACCGTTCGAACCTCGGGAACTGGCAGCTCGCATCCATGCAATTCTGCGGCGTACCCGTGACGTACCCATCAATGGCAACGAACTCAAGGTCGGCGATGTCGCTCTCTCGGTCAGCCGAAGAGTGGTTAGCCGTGCGGAAGTACCGCTTGAGCTAACGGCGGTTGAATTCAACGTGCTGGAATGTCTACTGCGTCATGCAGGCAGCGTCGTCACTAGAGAAACTCTTGCCGAGAGGGCGCTAGGCAGGCCGTTGGCCCCGTTTGACCGTAGTGTCGACGTACACGTCCACAATTTACGAAAAAAAATCTCAACCCCGCCCGAGGAGCGGATCAAAACCATCCGGGGTGGCGGCTACATGTACGCGCCCCCCTTAGAAGATGTCTCATAGCGTACCAACCTTGAAGACACTTCTTACCTCGTGTTGACTAAGTCCTCGGGTTAGTCTCCTCCTCCCATCGTCTTGACGCAGATTTTCTCTTCTTAACCATTCTTAACCCGCAGCCGCCCAGCTAACGAATCTAACTAACTGACAGCTGGTATGCAGCCGTCTAAGGAGAATAACAAGTGACATTTTCAAAGCTCAGCATAATCGCAGGTTTCATGATCGCGTTTGCTCTTATTTTCGAATTGGCCGCTCACGCAGACGAAGCCAATCAGTCGACGAAGCTCACGTTCAGCCAGCCGGTACAAGTACCGGGCCGAATTCTGCCCGCGGGCACCTACGAGTTTGTCTTACAGGACAGTCCAGCTAACCGCAACATCGTTGAGATTCTCAACGCGGACGGTACCGAGCTCTTGGCAAACATTCAGACAATCCCGACCGAGCGGACAAAGGAGACCGATGGCACATCAATCACGCTTGCCCATGCACAGCCGGCGGCTCTTTTGACCTGGTTTTATCCCGGCCTGGAAACGGGGCACGAATTCATCTATTCCAAACCAGTGGAAACACAACTATCTCAAGATGCGAAGGAAACCCTCGTAGACGAGCACGGAAGTATGGTCAATTCTGAAGCAAACGGAGCGGGCAACTAAGACCACAGCATGATGGCCGGCATTTGCCCGTGTCAAATACGAACCGGCGTGAATGCCAGGCCATGCAGCACACATCGAAAGGAAATCCATGAAACTCGACAAGCATATATTCACATGGTTTTTTGTGATCGTAATCCTGACAACAGCTAGCTTCGCGTCCCAGGTCTCGACTGACTATGACCATGCCGCAAAGTTCAGCGGCTACAAGACATATTCCTGGACCAAGATAGCAACCGTTAATTCCATTTGGGACGCGCGAGTCAAGAATGCCGTCAACAAGGAGCTGGCGGCAAAAGGCTGGACTCAAGTGCCCTCTGGCGGAGATGTTTCGGTAGTGGCGGTCGCAAGCACGAGGACGGAACAGCAGTTGTATACAAATTACAACGGATTCGGAGGCCGACGCTTCGGCGGATTCGGAGGTGCCACCACGACGGTCGACAATTATAAGGTGGGAACATTAGTAGTCGATATGTTTGATGCGGGCTCCAAGAACTTGATTTGGCGCGCATCGGCCAGCGACACTCTGTCAGATAACCCGGAGAAAAACACCAAGAACCTGGACAAAGGTGTGCAGAAAATGTTCTCGCACTTTCCGCCCTCGGTTTCGAAGGGTTAGTTAGGCCCACGTGAGACTCGCGGAAGACTGCGTGCAACACTCAATCACGAGTCTATGTTCAGAGATGGCGAAGGTTGAGTTTTTCCGCCTTCGCCTTAATTCGTGAACAGGATCTTGGCCATCATGCCCTTGTCCTCGTGATTTAGCAAATGACAATGGAATACCGACATACCTTTGATCACCGGGTTAGTGAAGTCAAGGATGACATCCACGGTGCCGCGATAAGGAACATTCACGGTGTCGAGCCACGCAGGATGTGGGACCGGAACACCGTTTTCTGCGTAGACCAGGAAGTGGACCTGGTGTATGTGAAAGGGATGGAGTTCAGCCGTCTCGTTGACAATACGCCAATGCTGATACGTACCTACGCGAACGCTCGTCATCGGACTTGCATCCGGCGCGAACTTGCGGCCATTGATGTAGAAGCCATTTTTGTCTTCTGTAAAGGTGACGGTGAAATCCGGCGCGGTCTTCTTCAATGGCTCAACGTCGCGCCGCTTGTAGACCGGGGGGCGACCGTCGAGAGTGGGCGCTTGCTTAGGCATTGAATTTGAATCAGACCGATCAGAACTGGGCGGCGTCAGATCTGCGAGCACCATCCCCGGATTGGGATCTCCGTCCGGACCGGTATCCACACAAAGCGTGCGCAGAGCACGGAGGGTTCCAGACGGTGGGCCAGTGACAATCGCTTCGAGTCGTCCTGCAGGCGCCAGCAGTAAGTGATCGGTGGTGAGCGTCGGGGCATTGGGTCTGCGGTACGCGAGTGGCATCCCGTCCAGGGCCACGACTTCAAAAGTCTGCCCATCGAGCTGCAGGTCCAGATAGCGGTCCGGGGAGGCATTCACGATACGCCAGAACTGCTGCTCTTTCGGCGCGATCTCGATTCGCGGGCGAACCACGCCATTCACAGTAAAGATCTCTTCAACTCCCTCCGCTGCCGCGCCACATCCCTTGAATGGGATTTCAACTTCGCGCCGTAATTCGGACGCATTCGGATCACTCTCAATGGAACGGCCACGCACAACTATCACCCGCTCACGAAGTCGTCTCACTTGGGAAGCATAACGTTCCATCCCTTCGATAACGATGGCGCCTGACATTCCGTCCAATACCTGCCGATCGCTCTCGCCGTGGGGATGGGTGTGGTACCAGAACAGACCTGGGGGATGATCGCGCGGAATCTGCACCGAGTAATGCAATGCCTGGCCGGGCTTGGCCAGCATTGTTAGCACGTCATCTTGCGGGGCATGCGGCGAGACGCTGAGCCCATGGAAATGCAAGTTCGTCATGTTCATGCATGGGTTCACCGCGCAAGTCTCGCTGGACTTGACGGGCAGATCGTTGACCAAGGTGATTCTGAGAAGGTCGCCGGGGGATGCCCGAATCACAGGTGCGATGTTTGCGCCGTCGAAAGCAAAGGCATCCCGCCCATTGTCGGTCACCGCATGCAGCGTGAGCGATTCAACGTGATTCTTCGCTCTCACCTGCGGAGGCTCGGGTAACAGAACAGTCTGCGTGCGGCCCAAAGGTGAGAGACAAATCTGCGCACCCATTAGGAATAGGACGCGCACCGCCTGTTGCTTCTTTCCCAATAATTTCATGGCCCCAGCCCCGCCCGTGGTTTGTGCCAGAGTCGTTCGGCAGGCCGTAATATTCAGCCGGAGTGATCGAGGCCCGGTTCAGGAAGCCAATTCAGCAATCCCAGTTAGCTCCATGTAGTCGTTCTCAGACAATTGCACCAGCGCCGCCTGAAGGTTTTCCTCGAGATGAGCAATCGAGGAAGTCCCAGGGATGGGTAACATAACCGGGGATCGCTTCAACAGCCACGCCAGCGCAATCTGGATGGGTTTTACCTGGCGAACCTTCGCAATCCGTTCCAACAGCTTGCCTGCCACGCGCCCCGCTCCCAGCGGGAACCACGGGATGAACGCAATCCCGTTGGAGTCGCAATAGTCGACTACATTGTCCCATTCGCGGTCGGCGAAACTGTAGCGGTTCTGGACCGACACGATCGGCACGATTTTCCGCGCACGTTCGATGTGCTCCACGGTGACATTGGACAGCCCGATCAATCGGATCTTTCCTTCCGATTGCATGTTAGCCAGAGTCTCCATCGACGCCGCGAGGGGCACCAACGGATCGGGAACGTGCAACTGGTATACGTCGATGCGGTCGAGGCGCAGTCGCTTCAGGCTGCCTTCCACCGCCTGGCGTAAATGCGCGGGGCTGGCATCGTGGGTCCACTGGTTCGGGCCAGGGCGATTCCACCCCCCCTTCGTCGCGATGACTAGGTCCTTCGGGTAAGGCGCCAGCGCTTCCGCGATCAACTCTTCGCTGACGTTGGGACCATAAGAATCAGCCGTGTCGATGAAGTTGACCCCCAACTCGACGGCTCGGCGAAGAACGGCGATTGCTGTCGCGGGATGCTTAGGTGGCCCCCAAATTCCGTCGCCCGTAAGGCGCATGGCCCCGAAACCAAGACGGTTTACGGCAAGTTCGCCACCTAGAGAAATTGTTCTGCTGCCCGCGGCCGACCGACTCGTGGTTTTCTCGCTCATGTTAATTCTCCAGAGATGTGCTTTGTCAGATATCGCTTAGTTTACTCCGCGACGTGCCAGCTCGAATCCGGCCCGCGCTTTGCGACTTGGGCGAATGTCATTGTCTTCGACCCGAGATCCTTTTCGTACACCTTACCGTTGTTGGTGACCATGAAAGTCATGACCCCGGACGACCGGTAATCCGCCGGGTACGCTACCAGCGCCGCAGCGTCGGCCGCAGAACTTCCTGTCACGATTCTAAAGTAGTATCCGTGAAAAGGAGCCGCCTGGTTACCCGTGTCGCGAGCCGTGTTGTCAGTGTTCGAAGTACCGCCACTGAGGAGACTTTGGGCATACTCTGTGGCCGGGTCGACGGCGATGGTTCTCGGGCCGTTGCGCTCTTTTCCTTTTGCCAGTACATGACAGACCTGAAGTGCCGTAGTCTCGTTCTCCCCGACTGTCCGGAAGAGAATTTCCTCTTTACCAGTGTCGGAGTCGAAGTACCATGCGCCATTCTTTGAAACCAGCGGAATGGGAAAAGGCCAGTTTTCCGCACCGATGTACAGCACCGTAGTCCCGTCCGGTTCCCGGACCAGACGATGCATTTCCTGATATTTATGACTAAACCGCTCGCGTTCGAGTTTGTCCTCGATTTCGTCGCCCGACGACGTCACTTGCCTGCCGGCTCCGAGGATCCTTTCCAAAGCTTCCTCGTCGCTATTTTGGACCGCCTGGAAGAGAGCGCTGCTCGCTTTCCCCGCCGATGAAAAAGTCTCTGGTCCCGATTTCTGAGCCAGACTCGATTGAGAGGTGCCTACTACCAGCAACGCAAGAACGCTTAGCGCAGCCACCCAGTTGAGTCTCGAAGATGTTTTGCTGATTAGATTCATCGCGCTCATGATTTCGTTCTCCATTTCGTAATTTTCTTTCCAGAAATCAGATGGGTTACCGATGACCTCCGCCCCCACCGTGGAATCCTCCTCCGCCGTGAAAGCCGCCGAAACTCGACTGCCCACGAGAGGAAAATCCTCGCGAAAGTCCTCCATGATTAAAGCCGCCGAACGCGCTCGCGTGACCACCGGCGTGAGGTGTCGCCAATCCTCGCGGAGCTACGAATCCATGCTCCGCTCCATGGAACCCCGGATTCCCCCCCGGGCCGCGACTTGGAAATCCGCTTCCGCCATGAAATGCGCCACCGTGATTGAAGTTCGCGCGGGCGTGATTGAAGCTGTCGTGATTGGCGAAAATTCTGCTGTGGGAGATATAGGCGCTGTGATTGAAAATAATTCCATGGTGATGCCAGTCATATCCCCAGTGGTGCCAACCCCAGCCAAATCCGCCAAAGAACCCGACGCCAAAGCCGAGGCCAAACGCGATTCCCGGTCCGGTCAGGTACAGCCCTGGATACCAATACCATCCCGGCCAAACTCCGAGAGGCTCACCATAGACCAGCCATGGATCGAATGCCGGGACGTAAACGACCTGTGCATCGGCCGGCTCGATCACGATCGTTTGCCCCTGCTGGGAGACGGTTTGCTGTGAAGTACTGTTTAAATTCCCTGCCTGCTTCGCCCGTTGGCGCATGACTTGAACAGCATTCATTACTTCCTGCTGTTGGTTGACATACGCATCGCCTAGCGATGAAGTCCAGGTAAGATTCTTATCCATGTTGGCGAGCACCGAAGGAAATTCCGTCAGGGCCTTCACGCTGGGATCCCAAGGCTGTTTATCGACTTCCTGACCCAGTTGTTCTCCGTTAAGGTCGGAGTGTTGTTGCACCCATCGGTCAGCTTCGACAATCTGGTCAGGATAGGTTGCGGCTGCGAGCACCTGTGCCACCAAAGCATCCGCATACAACGCGATGGGCGCTACAAGCTGCTGCAGTTGTGCAGGAGTCTGTTTTGCCTCCTGAACCAGTGGTTCTGCGGCAGACTGGTCCGCTTGGGCGAATGCTCCCGGCACAGTGGTCAACAAAAGGCACCCGGAAAGAAAAAGGGACAGACTCTGTTTCACTAACATCACAATCAAACCTCCTGAGACGGTAATGCCTTCAAATGGTCACCGCCAGATTTCTCGTTATTAGTTGGCCAAGTCAGCGACAGTGCGAGACGCAAAATACCGAATCGTGAGCGGGCATGCGGTGTGGTCGCATTGACACGCGATCTCGACGTCGTCGCTGCCCGCATCGCGACATGAGTCTGAGCAGTACTCGATTCCCCTGGGTACATCGCACAGACAAGGGATGTGAGCGCACTTTCTGATTTCTTGATTCGCCATCATGAATTCATCCTTTCCAAGTCTCGAACTATTCCTGACCCAACGCGATTTCCCACTTAGCGCCTCCTGGTGTTCCAGCCCGACGGAGTGCGAGGGGAAGTCACTCCGGGTCGCCCAGTATCGGCGCTACGTCACCTCGCCTGATTGCATGCTGGTCTCCAAACATCCCTTTGCGCTAAGTCGATGCATTCCAAGGCCGTGTTGTCAGCAACACAGAATGGGCACCGTCAGGATGTCCACATGCGGATAACCGCGTCCGCATCTCGACGTTGGGCCCCTTGGTAAATCAGGAATGAATGAACGTGACCGCGCGACGACGCGTGTCGGAGGAAGGACGCAATCTCATCGACAGCTCTCGAGAATCACGCCACATAGCCGGAGATTCAACAAGGACCGATAGCGAGATGACGATTCGCATCGGGATTTGGACGGAGCTGTCGACCAACACGCGATGGGATACGAATTGTCGCTGTTTTATCCGGTCTCAGGCGAATGTCTTCTAGCACCGTCTATTTCTCGCTCTTAAGTGACCACCACATGTGGAAGTCCACGTGCTTCGTTGGAGACGAAGGTGGAAAAAAACAGTGAGGCACGAAACAATTCTTTACATATCCGACCACGCAGCCAGCAGCGATTCGGTGATGGTCGAACTCGAGGCGAAGGGCTACCAAATTGTGAGCACCGACAACACAAGCCAAGGCAGTGCTCTGTTGTACATCATGCATTCAGTTGCTGCCGTTGTGCTCCAGTATCAACCGGAAGACAGGACCTGGTTTGAATTGGCACATAGCCTGCGGACCATTCGTCCCGATGTTCCTATAATCCTGCTGAGCCGTGACCCGATTCTCTACTTGCCGCCGTGGGTGGATGCGTGCGTGGGGACGGAACAACCGCTCGAAAAGGTCGCTTCTGCGGTGCACAGTCTGTTGACCGGAGAGCGCTTCGAAGCGCACAGCGCACAATGCTGCTCTAGGGCTTAGGATCGCCAGTGCCTATGCCCGGCAATGTTGCTCCTGCCAAACCGCCTGATTTCTCGTTATTATGCTATTTGCAAATCTGCTCGCTCAGCCCACTCTTGATGCTGCCCACACGGGGCAAGTCATGGCGGATCAGGATTCTCCATCGCGGACGCCGATAGTAGCTGTGAGCACACAGTACGGCCTAGCCATTCTGCCGGTCGTGGAATCACACGGCAGAGGGTGGCGGGATAGGCGCGACTCTCCGCGTGGCGTAATTTTGTGCCTCCGCCTGCCCATCAACGACGAGGCGGACGAATGACGTCCGCAGCCGCTCCTGTGGTGTTCGTGATTGACGACGACGGCTTAGTCCGGGCTGCGATCCAGGGCATGCTGAGGTCAGTTGGATTGCGTTGCGAAACCTTTGGAAAGCCACAAGAGTTCTTGCGGAGCAAGCGGCCGGACGTTCCGAGTTGCCTGATTCTAGACGTCAGGCTGCCGGGGATGAGCGGCCTGGATTTTCAGCGCGAATTGGCCGACGCGGGCATTCGCATTCCGATCATTTTCATCACCGGGCATGGCGATATTCCGATGACCGTGAAGGCCATGAAATCCGGCGCGGTGGAGTTCCTGACCAAGCCTTTCCGAGACCAGGAGTTGCTGGATGCGATCCACCTGGCTTTGGATCGCGACCGGGTCTTGGGCCAACAGCAGAGCGAGTTAGGCGAGCTGCGAACGCGCTACGATTCGCTGACCGTACGTGAGCGTGAGGTCATGGGCATGGTGGCTTCGGGCATGCTCAATAAACAAATAGCTTCCGAGCTCGGGACCAGCGAAATCACGGTCAAGATCCAACGCGGGCACGTCATGCGGAAGATGCAAGCAGACTCCCTGGCGGAATTAGTAAGGATGGCGGCGAAGCTTGAACCGACGGGCAGTCGCGAGTGAACATGCTAGCCAAAAATTCAAGGGCACTGTCTGCAGTACTCTTCAGGCGGCGCCGCGGTGGCCGCGGCCCGACCTGTCGATGCCCACCCGGTGGGCAGCTTAGCGGCGCGAGACGTCGGGGCTCGCGACCGGGCTCAATTCCTGGGCCTCTGCGCTGGGAAGTGTGAAGCTAAAAGTGGCGCCACCTCCAGAGTTGGATGTGGCCCACAAACGGCCGCCGTGGGACTCGACGATCGACCGGCTGATCGAGAGCCCCATACCAGTGCCTTGAGCCTTGGTGGTGAAGAACGCATTAAAGATCTGGTCTGCCTGCTCCCGGGGAACGCCCACTCCTGTATCACTAACCGAAATCAGCAGCTGACCACGCTCGGCCATCAGGGATCTGATAGTAAGTTGGCCCTCGCTCGTTGTGTCTTGCATGGCTTCGATACCGTTGAGCATGAGATTCATGAGAATTTGCTGCAATTGCACTCGGTCAGCCACGACTTGCGGTAAGTTCTCCGACAATTCCGTAAGAATCGAAACGGAATGTCTAGAGGCTTCACTGCGCAACAGGACAACCATCTCCTGGATGACCTCGCTCACATCCACCAAATTGGTTTGTGGCGCGCCCTTCTTGAATAGCTGTCGAAGCCGGCTGATGATATCAGCCGCCCGCGTTACCGCGTTGACCACCCGTGCCGCGGATTCACGAGCCTCTCCTATATCCGGCTGCTCGCGCGCCAGCCACCGCAAGCAAGTTCGGGCATCGGTCGCCGCGGCCGCAATCGGCTGGTTGATCTCATGGGCCAGCGATGCAGTCAATTCGCCCATCGTAGTCACCCGATTGATGTGCGCCAGATCGGCCTGAACCTGACGTAGTCTTTCGCGCTCTTCCTCTGCTTGCCTTCGTTCCGTGACGTCCACGCCCGTACCTACGAATTCGACCAATTCGCCGGAGGCGCTGAAAACAGGATGACCGATCGACCGGATGTATTTGGTCGAGCTGTCTGGGAGAACCGTGCGGAAGTCAACCTCGAAATCCGATCTCTCACGAACTGCTCGCTCGATCACCTTATTGAAGGTAGCCCGATCCTCAGGATGAATACGCTGATAAGCTGCATCGAACGACATGGAATCCTTTTCAGGATCAAGTCCAAACAAACGATAGTGTTCCTGTGACCAATGGACGTTCTCTCTGCGAGCCACGTTCCAAGCCCAGCTGCCGGTGTGGGTCAGCCTTTGCGCTTCCTCTAAGTACGCCTCGGTTTTTCGCAGGGCTGCTTCAGCGAGTTTGCGTTCGGTAATGTCCGTGATCGCTCCAACCAATTCGGTTTTGCCCGGTTGACCTGTCTCCAGACGATGTCCCACAACGTGGACGTGCTTGACCGATCCATCAGGCATAAGCAACCGGTGTTCGATATCAAAATCCTTAGCGTTTTCAGATGCGCGATCGATTACCCGTTGAACACGGACTCTGTCCTCGGGATGGGTTCGATCCAGAACCTTCTCAATACCAGGTTTTGTTTCACCGCCGTATTCAAAAATTCGAAATGTTTCTTCCGACCAGTGGATTTCACCGCCGAAAACATTCCAGCCGAAACTGCCCGTCTTACTCAGTTTCTGCGCTTCCGCCAGGTAAGCTTCATTGCGCCGCAATTCTTTCGTCCGTTCCATGACCTTGATCTCGAGAGAATCACGAGCCTGGCGCAGTTCCAGTTCCTGGTCCTTAAGGGCCTGCTCCACCCGCTTCCGATCGCTGATGTCAGTGCACGTTCCGAACCATTTCACGATCGTTCCGTCACTGTCCCGGATCGGTGTTCCACGCGTCTTAAACCAACCGTAACTCTCGTCATTCCGGCGAATACGGTATTCCACGTCATAAGGCTGGCGCCCCGCGATCGATTCCATCCAGAATTGCCGGGTGGGCTGGCGATCATCCGGATGCAGTGTGTCCATCCACCGCCAGCCGAGCAAGTCGCTCTCGCTGACGCCGGTATAGTTTGTCCACTGTGTGCTGAAGTAGTCGCACCAGCCATCCGGGCGGGCACCCCAAACCAACTGCGGCAACGCTTCGGTAAGACTTCGCCAGCGTTGTTGGCTTTCCCGCAGTGCCTCCTCCGCCCTCCGTCGCGTGGCAGTGAGCCAGCACACGATCAGCCCCAATAATGTAAAGAACGTCAGAGAGAGGACACGATAGGGAAAACGAATTCCCGCGAGCTCGAGATAAGGAACCAACGGCTGGAAGAAATAGCCGAGGCCGAGAAGTGAAAGGAATAAGGCAGTGAGGCCTGGGACCACCCCACCAAACCAGGCGGTTAGAGCGACAGCAGTGAGGAAAAGTGCGCCGCGAACATCGAAACCTCTTCCAAGCAGCAGCGCCACCGCGAGTGCGACTCCAACGGAAAGAATTGCGAGCCCGTAGCGCCAAACTGCTTGTCGAAGGATCAGAGGGGGGGTCTTCCAGCCCGTCATGGCTTATCTGTCCGCTGCGTAGTGTGCGACAGCACCGGAAAATATTGTATTTAAATTGAGCTGCCGCTGTGAAATTGTTAATTTCTCACGCATCAATTCGTTCTTCAGACAAAACCCAACGGAGTGGTGTAGCCCTTCGGATCAGCCGCTCGATCGCTGGAATCGCATGGCGGCCGAATGTGTTTGGCGAGTTTCTCTGTACCCACGAATGACATCTGTGGGTGATGTTCCGGGCCTATACCAAAGTATGATTGCGCCGCAACCTAGGCATGATTGTGCCCTCGTTGGTTGCGCTGCTAAGGTCACATCATGGACGTTCGAAAGAAGGGGAATATGGTGGCAATTGTTGATGACGATGATCTGATGCGCAGCGCACTGCAGGGCCTGCTGAAATCAGTCGGCCTGCCGGCGACAGTGTTTGCTTCTGCGGAGGAGTTCCTGAATTCTGGCCAACAGCACCAGGTTGGATGTCTGGTCGCGGATATCCGCATGCCGGGAATGTCGGGTCTGGAATTGCAAGCGAAGCTCAATGCCGATCATTGCAGAATTCCGACCATTTTCATCACGGCACACGGCGACGAGAAAATGCGGATGCAGGCCTTAAGAGCAGGCGCGGTGGAGTTCATGGCAAAACCATTCGATGATGAATGCCTGCTTGAGAGTGTCCGGGCGGCTCTGGAGAGTTGAGCCCAACAAAGCGTGCACGTACTACGAGGGGGTTGTCTGTGGCAGCTACTGTGACATTTCAGACTAGTGATCGAGATTCTTACGCGCGCAGATTCGAGCAGGTCATCGGCAATAGTCCCGCGCTCGAAGCGGTGCTTGAACAAGTCGAACGAGTCGCACCCACTGGTTCTACTGTGTTGATCCAGGGAGAAACAGGCACCGGCAAGGAGCTCATCGCCCACGCGATCCACAAAATCAGCTCGCGCTGCGGACGTTCTTTCGTAAGATTAAATTGCGCCGCCATTCCGTTGGATCTGCTGGAAAGCGAGCTCTTTGGCCACGAGAAGGGGGCATTCACCGGAGCTATAGCGCAAAAAATTGGCCGTTTTGAATTGGCTGACAAAGGTACGCTCTTCCTCGACGAGGTGGGTGACATTCCGCCGGCGCTGCAGCCCAAGCTGCTGCGCGTACTGCAGGAACAGGAATTCGAACGTCTGGGCAGCACTCGAACTCACCAGGTGGACGTGCGCCTGGTAGCTGCAACGAATCGAGACCTGGCTGAAATGGTGAAGCGAGGCGAATTTCGCAGCGACCTCTACTATCGTCTGAATGTGTTCCCTGTCCTTCTGCCACCATTGCGGGAGCGCCGCGAAGACATTCCGGCCTTAGTCACGCATTTTGTGGAGATCTTAGGTCACCGGATGGGTAGGGAGATCGAACATATTCCTTCAGAAACGATGGCTGCTCTCAGTTCATACCAGTGGCCGGGGAATATCCGTGAGCTGCAGAACCTCCTCGAACGTGCTGTAATCCTTTCCAACGATGGTGTGCTTCCTAATCCTCTGCCCACCCCAGAAGCTGATCAGCCCGCGCCTATCTCTCGGAGCACGACCACACTGCGCGACTCCGAACGGACTCTGATTCTGCAGACCCTGGAATCGGTCCACTGGGTGATTGGTGGTCCGAAAGGCGCAGCCGCCAAACTTGGATTGGCACGCACGACTCTGATTCACAAGATGCAGAAATTGGGGGTTTCCCGGCCGGGGCTCCAAAGCAGCCAGAATGTGACTGAGCCGGCACCGCGTGGCACCCCCTCGCTCCCGCAATTGCAGTAACGCCTTTGCTGGCTCTCAGCTGGACCACCATCCTTTGGACCGAAAACCTTGTCGCTCAATGTACCGGAAGGGCCACGTTCGACCCGCATCGGTTTTTGCAGTTCACCTCATGCGGCTGAGATCCGGGCTCCTCTCGTCTCGACAACGTGGTGCGCTGACGCCGCCGACGAGAACAGCGATATGAGTCCTTCGACCAGTGTTGGGTGAGTCAGGACCGCGTCGCGTAGCGCCGTGTAGGGCAGCCCTGCGATCATCGCAATCTGGACGGCGGCCAGGATCTCGCCCGCACCGACTCCGAAGGCCGTGAACCCGAGGATGCGATCGCTCTTAGCCTCCACGAGAGCCTTCAAAAAGCCGCGCGTTTCAGAAAGCGTGCGGGCACGCAGGTTGGCCTGCATTGGGACCTTGAATAGTCGATAGGGGATTCCCTTGATTCTTGCTTCTGCTTCACTCAGACCGATACGCGCAAGTTCGGGATCCGTAAACAGGCAATATGGGACTTGCCGGCCCGTGGTCACACGGTTGCCGCCGCTTATATTGGCATGGACTACGCGGAAATCGTCGATGCTGATGTGCGTAAACTGCGGGCTACCTGCGACTTCGCCGATCGCCCAGACGCCGGTCGCGGTGGTCTGCAGGCGCTCGTTGACCTTGATGTATCCCCGGTCGGTAAGCTCAACGCCGGCTGATTCCAGGCCGAGTCCCTCGCTGTTCGGAGTGCGCCCTGTGGCGACAAGCAGGTGAGTACCCGTCAGTGTCTCCTCGGTGCCATTCTGTTCGCACACAATGGTCACTGCGTCGCCCGATTTTCCAGAAACGAGTTTGACACGTGTATTCAGATGAACATCGATGCCTTCGTCTTTAAGCAGGTCGTTAAGAGCCACGCACACGTCTTCGTCTTCTTTGGACATCAACCGTCCATTGCGATCTATCACAGTCACTCTGCTGCCGAATCGCCGCATGGCCTGCGAAAGTTCTACCCCTACGTAGCCGGCGCCGACAACCAGCAGGTGTTCGGGCACGTGACCTAACTCGAGCGCCTCGATGTGGGTGAGCGGTTGTGCTTCAGCAAGACCAGGAATCGCTTCCAATGAAGCGCGTGTGCCTGTGCTGACGATCACATTGGTACCGCGGAGTTGACGAGTGCTCCCGTCGGGCAGGACGGCCTCCACAGTTCTCGGAGCGACGAACCGGCCGGTGGCTAAAATGAACTCGGCGCCCGTATTGCGGTAATTCTCCATATACATGTCGTTCAGGCCGACGACCATCTTGCGCTTGCGGTCTCGGACGCCCGACATCTCAATCGTGAAGCCATCGTGAGCAATGCCAAACTCTTTGCTTCGGCGAAAGTAGTCCACAACTTTCGCACTATGGATAATGTTCTTGCTCGGAAGGCACGCAATATTAGGGCAAGAGCCGCCAATATACTTGCGATCGACGACTGCGACACGCTTGCCTTCGCCAGCAAACGTCCACCCAGCGACGGTCGAGCCCGTGCCGCCACCGAGAATCACCAGATCAAATTCTTCCGGCTGCGACTTCCT
>Ga0207693_10000104_pt1 | contig 76023 bp, 63 predicted proteins | sample LARL81metaG_FD_184347 | JGI IMG/M metagenome (GOLD analysis project Ga0207693, IMG submission 184347) | Corn, switchgrass and miscanthus rhizosphere microbial communities from Kellogg Biological Station, Michigan, USA - LAR L8-1 metaG... | ecosystem: Host-associated > Plants > Roots >...
TATCGTCTTCAGCGCGACGATGCGCTTGATCATGGGGTCGTAGCCTTCGTAGACGACGCCCATCGCGCCGCGGCCGATCTCGTGCCGGATCTCGTACTTGCCCAGCGTGCTGATGTCCGCCATGCCTGGCCCCCCGTTGCCCGAAAACGGCGACGCCGGCAGCGCGCCGGCGTCGCTTGCCGTTTAGCGCCAGCCGTCTACTTGTACTTGGCGTCGATCTCCCAGACCGACTTCTGCACCAGCCGCTGCACCATCGTATCCAGCGACACGCCGCCCTGCTGGGCTTGGGAGACGCCAAGGACCGAGGTCGACTTCGCTCCGACTTCCATTTTTTCCTCGGTGTAGCCGGTCGCCACCTGCTCGGTCGTTTCGGCATTGATGATCTTGTAGCGCATGCCGATAATCCACACGCCGCTCGACTCGCTGGTCTGCACCGAGCCGACACCGACGCTCGCGGCCGAGGCACCGCGCCCGAAACCGCCGAGCAGCCCTGCCATCTGGCCGATCGCGTGGCCATCGAAGCCCTGCTGGGCCGCGGCGACCTGCTCGGTTTTGAGGATGTCGAATTTCACTATGTACTTGGTGCTCTTCAGCTTGCCCATGCGCAGGAACTTGCGCGCCGCGTCGGGATCGCCCAAGTTGTAAGCGAGCTCGAACTCGCGCTGGATCGGGCCGAGATTGGAGCGCTCGAGCACGGGGAAGTTGGCAGACGCCAGCTCGATCTCGCCGAAGTCCGCGATGTTGTTCGCGGTGAATTTCTGCAGAAAGGTCGCGTTATTGCTTTTCATCTCGCCCGGGATCACGATCACCGCGGGGCCTTTCTTTCTTACGTTCGTGTACTCGACCGGCGCATACATCGCCTGGTCCGCCGAGGAATTGGCTCGCTGCGACGTATCGCTTCCTGCAGTCGGCGAAGGGTTGCCGAATCTGGGCTGGGCGAGCGCCAGCGATGCGACGGCCATCAGCGTCGCGCCGAGCGCGACCACGGAAAAGCGGACGGACTTGCGATTGCTCATGGCGATTGCTCCTGTCAAATTCCTGTCGATAACGAGCTAAAGCATCCTCATTTCGACGCGGGTTTCCTGCCGCCGCCCAGTCCGGCGCGAGTGCAGTAATCCGCGTACAGCTTGGCCACTACCTCGTCTGCATTCTCGCTGACGAGGGTCAGCGCCATGCCCCCCACGTCGGCCCCGGCATAGGAGCTCGAATGCGCCTGCGCAGTTGATATCTGCCTGCCGTCGCTGCCGGCCAGGTTGAAATCCATGTTCACCGAAACCTGGTTGACGTTCATCATCGGGTTGGGCTGGGCTTGCGACGAGATCAACCCGCGCAGAACGAAACTCGCCCCGAGTCTTTTCGATGCCGCGAGCGCCGCGTCGGGATCGTTGCGAAAGTACGCATCGATCTCGGCCTGCGCGATCTGGCGCCGAATCTCCTCCGGCGTGTAGCTGCGAAGCCCGAGCCCGCGCAAGCGCGTGTTGATCGCCTGGAAATGCGGGCCGTAATTCTGCTGCTGCGCGTAGATCACGCCGTTGGAGCGCATCTCGCCGATGACCACCATGATCTTCTTGCCCTTGAGATCGGCGCGACAAGGTGTCGACAGCTGCTCGGCGATTCGGCTCTGCCGCGCTTCGCTTTCGGCCCTGTCGGCTTCGTCCTGCTCCGAAAACTTGAATCCCTCGGCAGCAGCGGCCGGCCCCGCCGCCAGCACGGCCAGCATGAAGAAGATCGCGAAGACGGGCTTCGGTCGCATCGGGGCTCGCATGAATGCGCAGGAAACGCCGCGCGGATGATCGCGTACGGCAACCGTGGAAGGCTAGCGCAACGGTGGCGGGAAATCCACACCGAATATTCGGTATTTGCCGCCGCGCCACCGCTCTGTGGGCGACAGCAAGCCGCCTGCTTCGGCGCGGCTTTGTCCTACTTTTCGGCGGACTTCCCCGCTTTTTTCGCCGTTCCCGTCGCCGCGGGCGCGGTCTTGGCCGCGGTGCCCGCCTTGTCCGACGCGGTCTTCGCAGCCGGGCGCCCACCCTTGCCCGGCGCCTTCCGCTTTATGCCTTGCGCTTTCAGCAGCGCGTTGACCGCTTCGGACAATTCGTTGACGCGCGCGCTCAGGCGTTCGACGTCGGCCGACGTATGGACACCCAGCTTGCCCAGCGCTCGCGACACTCGATCCTCGAACACCTGCTCGAGCTTGTCCCAGGTTCCGCCCGCCATCGCCTGCATTTCCTTGGCCTTCGACATGGCGGCGCCGCGCGCGGCATCTGCCGTCTCGGCTGCAGCCTTGCGTGTCCTGGCCTCGAGCACTTCGCCCTGTTTCACCAGCGTGTCGAACACCTTGGCGCCGCCTTCCTGCGCTTTGGAAAAAGCGCCCAAGCCTGCGAGCCAGATCTGGTGCGAAGAGGCGAGCACGGACTTCGAAAGACCTTGCGCCTGTCCCGCGGTTTTTGCGCCCATTGCGGCCTTGGCTTTTTTCAACATGGTCATGTTCCTCAGGGATGCGGTCGATCGGTCATTGTATTCGACCGACTTAGAGAAATCACACTAAAGCCGCCGCTCCGCCGGGGCCAACACAGCGCCGTATAATGCCCGCGACATGCGTGATCGTCCGGTCGCGCGTGCCGCCGGAGATGGGCAGCTCCGGGTTCATGCCGGCGGCGGCGCCGGTGCACCAGTCCCAAGGGAGGACGCGATGGCTTATTTCGTTACCGGCGGAACCGGGTTCATCGGCCGTTTTCTCGTCCAGAACCTGCTCAAGCACGGGGAACCGGTCTATCTGCTGGTGCGCAAGAGCGCTCTGAAAAAGCTACCGGCGCTGCGCGAGACCTGGGGCGTCGACGACAAGCGGGTGGTCGCGATCACCGGCGACCTGGCCAAGCCGAACCTGGGCGTCGCGGCCGAAGACCTGAAGCGCCTGAAGGGCAAAATCGGCCACCTTTTCCATCTGGCGGCGATCTACGATCTCGCCGCCAGCGCCGAGGATCAGCAGCGGGCCAACATCGACGGTACGCGTCACGCGGTCGAATTCGCGCACGATGTTCAGGCCGGCTGCTTCCATCACGCGAGCTCGATCGCGGCGGCCGGACTCTACGATGGCGTCTTTCGCGAAGACATGTTCGAGGAAGCCGAAGACCTCGATCATCCGTACTTCCGCACCAAGCACCTGGCCGAAGGCATCGTCCGCAGCGAATGCAAGCGGCCGTGGCGAATCTACCGGCCCGGTTTCGTCGTTGGCCATTCGAAGACAGGCTACATCGACAAGATCGACGGGCCGTATTACTTCTTCAAGCTGATCCAGAAGATGCGCAACATGCTTCCGCCCTGGATGCCGACGATCGGCATCGAGGGAGGGCGCATCAATATCGTTCCGGTCGATTTCGTCGCCGATGCGCTCGATTATCTCGCGCACAAGAAAGGCCTCGACGGCAAGTGCTTCCATCTCACCGATCCCGAGCCGTACCGGATCGGCGAAGTCATGAACGTCTTCGCGCGGGCAGCGCATGCGCCGCAGATGACCATGCGCGTCAACGCGCGCATGTTCGGCTTCATACCGGCGCCGATTCTCTACGGCATCGGCGCGCTGTCGCCGGTCAAGCGCATGGTGCGGGCGGTGCTCAAGGATCTCGGCATTCCGAAGGATGCGTTCGACTTTATCAATTGGCCGACCCGCTACGACAACCGCGAGGCAGCCAAGGCGCTGAAGGGCTCGGGAATCGACGTGCCTCCGCTCGACAGCTATGCGGCAAAGCTGTGGGATTACTGGGAACGCAACCTCGACCCCGACCTTTTCATCGATCACAGTCTGTCGGGACGCATCAAAGACAAGGTCGTCGTCGTGACCGGCGCGTCATCCGGCATCGGCAAGGCGACGGCGCTCAAGCTCGCGTCGGCCGGCGCCAAGGTGATGCTGGTCGCGCGCGGCGAGGAAAAGCTCTTGGACACCAAGAAGGAAATCGAGGCGGCCGGCGGCAGGAGCTGGATCTACAGCGCCGATGTCTCCGACATGGCCTCGTGCGACGCCCTGGTCGCGAAGGTGCTCAAGGATCATGCCGGCTGTGACTACCTGATCAACAATGCGGGCCGGTCGATTCGACGCGGCGTGCTCAACTCTCTCGACCGCTTTCACGATTTCGAGCGGACGATGCAACTCAACTATTTCGGCGCGCTGCGACTGATCATGGGTTTCCTGCCGGGAATGGTCGCGAACAAGCGCGGCCACATCATCAACATCTCGTCGATCGGCGTCCTGTCCAACGCGCCGCGGTTCTCCGCGTACGTCGCATCGAAGTCCGCGCTCGACTCGTTTGCCGCATGCGCGGCATCCGAATTCATCGACAAGGGCGTCGACTTCACGACGATCAACATGCCGCTGGTGCGCACCCCGATGATCGCGCCGACCAAGATGTACGAAAACGTGCCCACGCTTTCGCCCGAGCAGGCCGCCGACCTCGTCGTCGAGGCGATCGTCTACAAGCCGGTGCGCATCGCGACGCGGCTGGGCATCTTCGGCGCGGTTTCGCACGCGATCGCGCCGAAGCTCACGCAGATACTGCTCAACAGCGCGTTCAACATGTTTCCGGACTCGGCAGCCGCCGCGGGCAAGAAGGAAGGCGAGACGCAGCTGTCACCCGAGCAGATGGCATTTGCGCAGCTGACACAGGGCATTCACTGGTAGCGCCGGGCGCCTGACGCTGGCGCCGCGGCCGCGTCACCAGCGCGTCCAGCGCTTCGGATTGCGCGGTGGCATCTCGATGCGTCCGGCCCCGCCGCGCTGCGGCGGCAGCGGCGGCGCCGGGTCCACGGTCGTCGCGATCGCCTGCACGGCCGCGCGGTCGCTCGCCAGACCTGCCGTCATCAGACCCGCGATCAATCGGGTGATCTGCGGCGCCGCGACGCTGGTTCCATCCATCGCGAATACCGAGCCGGTGCGCGTTCCGGCGGCGAGCACGCCGTGCAGCGCGACCGAGTCGTCAGCGACGGCGGTGGCATCCGGCCCAACTCGCCACGGCCCGACGATGCCTGGGGGGGAAACGATGGGCCCGGACCCCGAATAACGGCTGGCCGCGTAATCGCTGCGGCGGAATCCGCCGATCACGACCGCTTGCCGCCCTGTGCCCATTGCGTTGATCGTCCCGCGCCGCACCACCCGGCTTTGGGGCGGGATGTCGTCCTCGTTCAACGCGCCTACCGGCTTTTTCAACACTCCAACCCGATTGAAGCGCAGGTAGTCGGCGTGATCGAAGCGGGACTGACGGCCGCGCAGCGGATAGCCGAACGGTGTGTCGCCGCGCTGAATCCAGGCGTGCATCACTATCGGCGTGCCGTTGTATCTGACCTCGACACGCCATGTCCCGGAAGGCGCAACCGGAGTCAGCGCCGGATCCAGCGCAGCGGTCGGCGCCATGGTCAATACGATGTGCTGCCGGCTGCCGGGCGGAGCGATCGGGTAGTTCGCGTAGAACCGCACGTTCCCGAGCGACGGCCATGGCCAAGTGCCGCCGGGTCCGATCCAGGGACTCGTCGCACCCGTCGGCGTCGTTACGCGGAGCTGGACCGTCGGCGGCGGCGCGGTGGTCGGAAACGGCAGCCAGATTTCCATCGAGCTGCCGGCGCGATCGTCGGGCTGCACCCGCCACCTGAGCTCCTCGATGGCGGGATTCGTCCCGGGCTTCGGCAATCGGAACTCGCTATGGCAGCGCGCAAGATAAGCGTTGCCCGTCGGAACAACGACGCGCAGCGGCGCCGGGCGCAGTGCGATCAGCTGATCGATCGCCGCTTCCAGCGGCGCCGAGCCGTCGTGCGGCCCGGCGATCAGGCCGTAGCTCAAGTTGACGACGACCGGCAACTGGGTAGTGTTTTCCAGCGCCGCGATGTCATCGGCGCGGCGGAGAATGTAGTGCAGCGCCTCGAGGACGACGGGCGTCAACTTCGCCCCGGAAGTGTCTTCGACCACCGATCGCGGCAACTGCACGGCAATGATGTAAGGCGACGTCGGTGCGACCTTCGGCGGATCCATGCCGCAGGCCAGGTCCATGACGTGCGTGCCATGGCGTCGCCGGCGTGCCGCCAGCTGCTGCTTCGCCGATCGGTACAACGCGTCTTCGTCGACGACCCCCGAATGCGTGCTCGCGGCGAGGAGCGCGTCGATGGCGTTGTTATCCAGCTCGCGGCCCCAGAACGGATACGACGCGGTCGTCTGCGGATCGTCCTGATTCCAGAAATAGCGGACGCGCGTCGCACCGGAAGCGTCGCGAAACCGCTGGTGTGCGAATGCCAGCCCGTCGTCGATGACAGCGACGACGGCGTTCGTCGGCGCGTGGACGCCGAGTTGCGTGCTTGCTGTGAGTTGCGGCGTCAGAAATGGCGCCGATACCGGCACGCCGAGTTCGAAGCGCTTGACCTGCGTCCGGAAGAGCTCATTGCTCTCGACGTTCTCGAGCAATTGCCTGGTCACCAGGGCCGAGCAGAACGTCGCCTGCTCGATGCCGTGCGGTGGCGTCGCGAATATCGACGGCACGCGAATGTCTGCCATCGGGCGCACCGTTTCCGCGAACTGCTGTGCGGTCGTCCCCTGAAGCTCCAGCAAAACGGGAATCCAGTCGCCCTCCACGCCGCCGACGTACTTGAAACCGGTGACTTTCGCCCAAGCGAGATATGGGTCGCTCCACGCGCCGCTGGGCATTGCTCGTGGTTCTGCGCCCGAGCGCGCCTTGCTTGAATTGCGTCTTTTAGCTATTTGCGCCATCGCGGAACCCCGAATCGGTCATGACAATTGCGGCATGAGGACGTCACACCCATTCGGCCGCGGCCTGGTACCAGAGCCATTTCAGCATCGGTGAAGCGACGGGCAACGTCGTCGGCACCGAATCGACGTAGGACGCGGATTTTTGCAGTGCCGTGCCCGTGTCATAGAGATTGTTGAAATCGAAGTCCAGATTGCCGGGAAAGCGCTCGCCATCGAAACGCCAGGCGCGCAGGCCCGTGTTGCCTTTGGCACGACGCACGAAGTATCGCGCCAGGGTAAGACCCAGCATCTGTCCGCAGCAGCTATCGACCGGAAAATGCAGCCCTGCAACCGTGCGATTGGCGGCGACCCTCGCCGCCTGGCGCATCAGCTCGACGCCCAGGGCGTCGCCAGGCGTTCCGCCGCGAAGCTCCCACAGAATGCGCGCGATCATGTGCGCCTCGGTCGCGTGTCCGCTGGGAAACGAGCCGTGGCCCGGAGTGAGGATCATCGGCTGTACCTGCGCCGAATACTCGTTGGGCCGGCGGCAGGCGAGCGCGTGCTTGATTCTCTGCTCGACGGCGCCGACGAGCCCCAGCGCAACGTCGAGCAGCTCCAGCGTCTTCTTGGTTCGATCCGGGTGCAGGTACGCGATCGAGCTCCAGAATGCGACCGGCGGAGTCATCTGGGCGATGATCTCGGAGGCGCGATCCTCGCGCAGGTCCGCGTACGTATCCAGGAAGTTGAGTTGCTGCTTGAAGATGCCCGGCGTCGGCCGAATGATGGTTGCGAGCCTGCTCGACGTGGCTCTCGGCGAATTTCCCGGTCCGGTGTTGGTCACGCGCATATGCCAGACGGTGACCGAGCGATTCGAGCTCTTGGTGACCGTGCCGGTCGGGCCGGCATAAGTAAAAGTCTCGGCGTGTCGCGTCACATAGATGTTGGACAGCAGATCGAACTGAATCGACGCTGCCCGTACCCACGGCTCCCAACTCTGCAGGTTTACCGGATTTTCGAGGGCGCGCTGGACCGGGGTGGTCGTCGCGCCCAGCCAGTTGCCGACGATGCCATCGCGATGCTTGATCAGCGCATCGGTGACCAGCGCGTTGCCGGCAGCGTAACCTCCGGCGCCGCTCGCGCCGCTCGCCCCACTGGCCCCACTCGCGCCGCTTGCCCCGCTTGCCCCACTGGCACCGCTGACGATGCTGGCGCCGCTCGCGCCGCTTGCCCCGCTCGCTCCACTTGCTCCACTCATGGCAGAACCTCCCTTAGACCCACCACCACCCAAAAACCATCCTACATCGGCACCCCTGCGTTGCGCAGCGCGCCGGACCACTGTTTTCCTGTTTCGTAAGGACTGGTGGGCGAGCGCTCGAGCCACTTCTCCACGGTAAGAGCGGGCTCGAGTCGCATCAGCTCACCGACGGTCTTTCGCGCGTCCTCCTGGCGTCCAAGCAGCCACTGAGAAATCGCCAGCGCGCGGAATGTCGAGGTATGTGTCCGGTTCGCGCGCAATGAATGCTCGGCGAGCTTGATCGCGCGCTCGTATTGCCCTGCCGAAAGCGCTGCGGTCGCAGCCAGCGAATCGTAGTAATAGCGCAGCGGATCGAGCGGCGAAAGTCGCAGGGCCCGTTGCGTGCCTTCGACCGCCGCCTTGCCTTCACCCCGGAACGCGTGCAGCGTTCCCTTGAGCAGCCATGCCAGCGAATCATTCGGGTTGGCGTGCAACGCCAGCTCGTACCGTTCCTGCGCGGTGTCGAGTTGCTTGAGCAAATTCGTGTGCACCAGCCCGTCGATGACGAGCGCCAGCGAGCAGTGCGGATCGGTATCGAGCGCTCTTCGCGTGCAATCCATCGCCAAACGAGCGTCCAGCGCCAGATCCTGCGACCAGCCCTGCTGCACGCGCAGGACGTGCCATTTGGCCATCCACGCCCAGGGAACCGCTTGCCGGGGAGCGCGTTCGGTAAGCGTTTGCAGCATCTGCTTCGCGCGGTCGAAATCCTGCAGCGAAAGCCGGTGCATCAGCGCGATCGCGCCCATCAACAATGTGTAACTTTCGAGCGTCGGCAGCGGCTGCGACTGGGCGCGGACCAGTTCGCGAGCCATGATCGCGGAGCTCACCGCTGCGACCGCCTTGTCGATCAGCCCGTCCTTGCCGCTGACGATGCCGGTGACCTGGCCCTTGAGGCTCTTGGCCCAGACGACACTGCCGGACTTGGCGTCGGCCAGTTCGGCGCTCAGGTTGAATTGGTTGCCCGACACCAGGTAGGCGCCGGAGAGCACATACGTCGCATTGAGGTAACCGCCCACTTCGCCCAGCGACGCTTCGCGCCCGCGGAAGACCGTCGTCGACAGGCGCGATATCACGTTCAACTCTGCGGCGCGCGACAACGCCGAGATGATCTCGTCGGCCAGCACTTCGCCCAGTACCTGGTGTGAGGCGTCTCCGCCCCGGGCGGTGAACGGAATCACCGCCACCGTCGGGCGCAGCTCGGGCATCGCGGCGCTGCCGGGCTCGATCACCGGACGCGGCCCCGGCGGACCGACGCGATAGGCGCGCACCGGCTCATTGACGTGCTTGACGTAACACGCGCCGAGATCCTCGATGTCGGCGTCCAGCACCGGGGTCAGTTGGTCCCGAACGTCCGCGGAGACAACGATCTCCCCGGGGCCCGCGAGCGTGGTCAGCCGGGCCGCGAGGTTGACGCCGCGGCCGTAGATGTCGTGCTCGTCGGCAATCAGGTGGCCGACGTGAGCACCCATCCGGAGCAGCATCTGGCGGTCGGGGGGCACGCCGACGTTGCCCTCGTTGCAGGCGCGCTGGATCGCGAAGGCCGACCTTATCGCCGGTTGGACACTGGGGAATTCGAGCATCAGCCCGTCCCCCATGCTTTTGACCAGACGGCCGGTATGGGCAGAAAGGACGTCCCGCTGCACCGTCGCTACGAGCTGCCGCCATCGCCGCACCGCGTCGCTCTCGTTGCTCTCCATGAGCCGGACGGATTCCACCAGATCGACGAACAACACCGTTCGTACGACCCATTCGGGGTTGTCGCTGGCGGGGGTTCCGTCTTGTGGCATCGCAGGGCGGCAGGTGCGGAAATCGGTGCCATTGTGGGTGCAATCCCCTGTAGTTAACAAGGCCCGGTGGGTAAGCCGCGTCCAGCGTCTCGCTGGCCCGGTCTCCCTCGCATCCGCACAGCTGGCCACGGACATCGCCAAGACTCCCGCGTTGCGCACCCGGGTGGCGGCGCTTGCCGAGCGCTTTGCCTGAACCGCTCGAACGCTCGCGTCGGATCGGGCCGCACCTGGACGCAACTTTGCTCGTCTTGCCTGGGTCAACGATAGCGCTTTGATGCGGGAAAATAACGTGAATATTCGTAGAACATGCTTGGCCGGAGGTCCGACGCCGCTGCTGCTTCCGAGCCCGACATCTTGTATTTCACAGGGCCTGGAAGGCGGTATGATTCGACGGGTCGCCGGCGAGAAGCCGATCGACCTGATTTCAGATCAGTGGGAGGATCGCCATGAAAAGGTCGGCTGTTCTTGTCGTTGTGTCGATGCTCGTGCTGGCTGCCTGCGCCGGCAACCCATTCGTCAGGAAGCCGGACCCGCATAATCCAAGCGTAAGCGTCGTCAGCGGGTACATAGTTGTCGACCAGGAGCCGATCGTAGTTCCCAAAGGGCAATATGATTTTTCGATCGTCTGGCAATTGGCGAAGGACTCCACATACAGCTTTCCCGACGATGGCATCGTGGTCGCGAGAGGCGAGGACGAATTCAAGTGCAAGCCGGAGGCAGACAAACAACGGTTCACATGCGTGTTCAGGAACTCGAAGCCCGGCAAGTACAAGTACACGATCAAGGTGCTAGATGGAACGAAGCTTTTGGAGCCGCTCGATCCGACCATCGTCAATAGCTAGGCGTGTTTTATTCTGCTCGGTGACATGACCGGCTAGTTTTGCCGAGCTGTTCCTTGCACCCCATGTGATGCAGCGCGGGAGGCGGGTCGCGAAATTACGATGCGCGCTCCAGCCAGCGCTGGGCTTCTGCGATCGCGGCATCGTGGGTCAGCGTGCCGCCGGCGATTTCCGCGGCGCCGAATGCCGACCCGAGGGCCATTCGCGTCTTTTCCATCAGCGGCGCCAGGAACGCCGCATCGGCGGGGTCGCGGCGCAATCCCGTCTGAGTGGTCTGCGCTTCGCTCGCCCCGAAAAAACGCGCCGCATGCGCCCACTTCTCGCGGTCCGCCGCCAGGCCTGCCGCGACGTCCAGCGCACTCTGTCCCACGGCCTTCGACCCGATTTCCCGGGCGATGGCAATCACGTCGAGCAACATTTGCGCGACACGATCTCCCGCGCCTCGACTGATCGATACCATCGCGAGATTGAGCAGGCCGATGGCGATACTCTCGCGATCGCCAAGCTCGCGCGCAAGCGCCACCACATTCTCATAGAGAGACTCCGCAGCCTCCATGGCACCTTCGGTTCGAGAAAGCTGCGCCAGCGCATTGAGGGCGGCAGCAAGCTCACGGCGATCGCCGAGCTCGCGCGCCATCGCGACGGCTGCTTCGAGATGGCGTCGCGCTGCGACCAGATCGCCTTGCCCGAGCGATACCATCCCCAATGGCTGGAGCACCTTCGCGATGCGGCCGCGATCGCCCAGTTGCCTGGCGATCGCTAGGCTTTCGTCCAAATATTCCGCGGCTTCCGCGTAGTGGCCCATGTAGAAAGCCAGCTGTCCCGCATCGGTCAGGCCCCGGCTTCTGGCCGCTGTTCGATCCTGGGCTCCCGCACGGCCAAGCGCATCGGCAGTTATCCGCTGTCCTAGGCCAAGCAGGCCACGATTGATCCAATAGGGCTTGAGCGAAAAGACCAGCCGTAATCCGGCTTCGGCGCCGTCCGCAGCGCGATCGCACCAGGCATGCGCAGCGAGCAAGTTCTCGCGCTCGAGATCGAGCCGCGCGAGCCACGCGCCTTGCTCGCGGCCAAAGAGTTCCGGCCTGGCCTCCTCGGCGAGCGCAAGATAGGCGGCCATGTGCTGTGCTCTCGCCTGCGCGTCCTCGCCTGAATTCTCGAGCCGCTCCTGCGCGTACTCGCGCACCGTGTCCAATAGACGGTAGCGTTCTCCTTCGGCGTCGAATTCCACCAGCGATTTCTCTACCAGACTCGTAATCAGGATCGGTACATCCATGGCGGTGACTCCATCACCCTGGCCGATCGCAGTCGCCAATTCCAGCGTGAAGCCGCCGGCGAAAACCGCGAGCCGCCGAAACAGCACGCGTTCGCGGTCGGTCAGCAGTTCGTGGCTCCAGTCGATCAGCGCGCGCAAAGTTTGCTGGCGAGGTAGCGCGGTTCGATCGCCGCCGACCAGCAAGGCGAAGCGGTCGCCCAGCCGCGCCGCAATACTTTCGACCGACAGGCTCCGCGCACGCGCGGCGGCGAGCTCAAGTGCGAGCGGGATGCCGTCGAGGCGTCGACAGATGTCGGCGACCGCGGCGGCATTCTCCGCGGTCACGCGAAATGACGGCTGAGCCGCGGCGGCCCGGTCGGCGAACAGTCGCGCCGCTTCGAATTGCGCCAAGCGGTCGACGGTGATCGGTTGCGATGCATCGGGGGTCGCGAGAGCGGGTACCGGGTAGATCGTCTCGCCCGACAGGCGCAGCGGCTCACGGCTGGACGTCAGTACCTTCAGATGCGGCCCTGCCTGCAGCAAACGCTTCGCCAGCTCCGCGCAGGCATCGATCAGATGCTCGCAGTTGTCCAGGATCAGCAGCATTCTGCGGTCCGCGACCAGCTTGATCAGGGCCTCGATCACCGGCCGGCCCGGCTCTTCGGTCACGCCCAGCGCCGATGCCACTGCCTGAGGCGCCAGCCGCGCATCCGACAAAGGGGCAAGCTCGACGAACCAAACGCCGTCGGAAAACTGGTCGAGCAAGTCGGCGGCGATATGCAATGTGAGCCGCGTCTTGCCGAGACCTCCGGCACCGGTCAGTGTCAAGAGCCGCGTGCTGCCGAGAAGCTTTGCGATCTCGGCGAGCTCCCGCTCGCGGCCGACGAAGGAACTCAGCTGCTGAGGCAGGTTGTTCGGCGTCACCTCGAGTGAACGCAGCGACGGAAAGTCTTGTCGCAGGCACGGGTGCATGAGCTGGAACACGCGTTCGGGACTTTCCAGGCCGCGCAGGCGCACAGTACCCAAGTCGCGCAATGCGGCGTCCGGCGGAAGGCGCTCGCCGAGCAGCGTCGCGACCGCCTGCGACAACAGGACCTGGCCGCCGTGCGCGACGCTCATGATGCGCGCGGCGCGGTTGACGACTCCGCCGAAGAAGTCATTGTCGCGTCGCTCGGTCACCCCGGCGTGGAGTCCGCAGCGCACGGGTAATGCAATACCGTGCGTCGCTGCCGGATCGGCCAGCCCCTGCTGCAGCTGCAGCGAGGCGCCGAGCGCATCGAGCGGATCGTCGAACGCGCCGTGTGCGCCGTCGCCGCTCATTTTCACCACAATGCCGTGGTTGTCCTCCATCGCGGCGCGCACGATCGCATCGTGGCGCGCAAGCGCGATTTGCATGCGCTCGTGCTCACGATCCCACAGGCGCGTGCTGCCCTCGATGTCGGTGAACAGGAATGTCGTGACGCCGGATGAGACTTTCACGTCGGTGCGCCTCGAATAGCCTGGCTGGCGAAAGTCTAGCGTCGCAGCATCGGCTTACCCAGCCGTGCGGATGGCTCCGGCGACGGTTGGGAGCCGCCCTCCCTCCCGCTCGCAAGAGCGCGTGCGACCTCGTCCATCACGGTGCGATGGTTCAGCAAGGCATTGTGGCCGATCCCCGCCAGCGCGATGTTGTGCGCGCAGGCAAGCTCAGCACTCGCCTGCGGCGCCACCATGCTGTCGTGACGCGACCGGATCGAAGTTATCGGCACCGGCGGCGGCTCGCTTTCCGCACGATTGATCTCGACCAGCCAGCGGCTGCCCGGCCGCATCTGCGCCAGGCATTGTCCGACGAAGGTCCAGGCCAGCATGCTGCCGTGATGCGGCGTGCCGATGGTGATCAGCTGCTCGATGCGCGCCGCGCCGAAACGTCGCAGATATGCGCGGCTGACCAGCCCGCCCATGCTGTGCGCGATCAGCGCGACGCGCTGCGCGCCGGTGGCCGCGCAGACCGCATCGATTCGGGAAGCGAGCTGGCCGGCGAAATGCTCGATGCCGGCAAGCGGCGGCCCGTAGTTGATCGTGTACACCGGTCCCAAGCCTCGTCGCGCGAGATCGCGACGCAAGGCGAACCAGACGCCATCGTTGACCGCCACGCCGTGCACCAACAACAACGGCAGCCGCGAGGGCGCAGCGACCGGATCGGCGATCAGCAAGCGATGCGCGACCATCAGCGGCCACGACAGCGCGACGGCACTGACCTCACCCAGGAACAGCCGAGCGCACGCGGCCGGGCCGAGGCGATATTCAGGCGCCCGCGGCGTGCGCCAGATCCAGCTCAGCGTGAACCACACCGACGCCAGCAACAACACCGGCAGCAGATAGGCGAGCGGGGCGAAGGCGACGAACCACCATGCCGGGTCGCCGTGGGCGATCCGGTAATCCGCCCATGAGACATAGCCGGCTGCACCCGCAGTCAACAGCAGCAGAAGGGCAATCGCCGTCATCGCGTCCGATGATACCGGACGAGGACGAGCATCTCGCGTTGCCGAACGGGAGACCCGTTTATGCCGATTCGGTGCGCCAGGCTTTCAGCGCCGGACCGACTTCGGCGAGATCGCCGATCAAGCGCACTCCTGGCAGCGATTTCCGCAATCGCCGGGTCATTTCGCCACCCGCCCAGAGCGCGGTCGGCGCCGCAAGGTGCCGCCGCAACATCGCCAGGCCTTCGCCGGCTTGCCGCAACGGAAACGCCGCCGAGAACGAGAGTGCGACGATGTGAACCTTGTGCGCGAGCGCGGCACCGCGAATGTCCTCGATCGGCGTCTGCGTCCCGAGCGAGATGCACTGCGCGCCTTCCGGGACCAGCAGCGCCTCGACCATCAGCAAGCCGATGCCATGCTGCTCGCCGGGGAAAGTCGTCAGCAGGATCCTGGGCGCGCCGGTTTGCCGCGGAAACGCGTTAATCGCGGCGTGCAGCGCCACCTGGATCTGTTCGGTATACAGATGCTCCTCGAAGACCTGCAATTCGCCGCGCATCCATGCCTCGCCGATCGCGCGATTGAGCGGAACGAGCGTCTCGAGCACGAAGCGCTGCAGTCCCTGCCGCATCAGCAGATTCGCCAGCGCATGCTGCAGCGCCGGCGCGTTGTGTCCCTTGACCAGGGCGATGACGTCGCGCTCGAGCGCGGGTGCTGCGCCTTCGCGGCGAGGCCCGGCGCGCGTGTCGGCAAGCGTGTTGAGCTCGGCGAGCGTGCGGCGCATCAGCTTGCCCGGGCGCATGCCGGTATCCATCAGCCGCTTGATCGCGCGCAGCTTGGCGACCTGCTCGGGCGGGTACAGGCGCTCGGCGTTGTCGTCGCGCAGCGGATCGGGAAAGGCGTAACGCCGTTCCCACATGCGCAGGACGTCTTTCGAAAGCCCGGTCTCTCGCTCGACCGCGCCGATGTTCAGCGCCAATCCGGAAGTGTCGGCCATTAGAAAATGTCCAGGACAAACGCCAAGGAACACAGGGTTATGCGGTATTGTAGGCGGTGGCTTCCATCATTGTCCATGACACTGTGATGGCGACCAAAGGCGACTTGGAGTAAGATCAGCGGATGCGCCGATTCCCCTCCTTGTTCCTGGCGATGTCGGTCGCCGCGGGCGCGTTTGTTTTGACGGCGCCAGCTTCGGCTGCCGAATCCGCAACCGGCGACGCCGAGTGTCCGGCAGTGTTGAACTACACGTTCAACCGGTTGCAGACCGGCAAGCCCGAATCGCTGTGCCAGTTTCGCGGCAAGGTGCTCCTGATCGTCAACACGGCAAGCTACTGCGGGTACACGCACCAGTACGAGGGACTGGAGGCGCTCTACCGGCGCTACAAGTCGCGCGGGCTTGTCGTCGTGGGGTTCCCGTCGAACGATTTCGGCGCGCAGGAACCGGGCACCAACCAGGAGATCGCGGAATTCTGCCGCCTGACCTACGGCGTCCAGTTTCCGATGTTCGAAAAGACGAGCGTGACGAGTCTCAAGACGAATCCGCTCTACGCAACGCTGCTGGCCCGCACCGGGCAGACGCCGCAATGGAACTTCCACAAGTATCTGGTGGATCGCGACGGCAATCGCGTCGAAAGCTTCGCCTCGAAAGTCGAGCCCGACGATCGCGCGCTGCTGACCGCGCTGGAAAAGCTGCTGAACGAAAAGTCCGCATTGCCCGCCGGCTGACGCGCGACGCAGCTCCGTTTCGCCGTGACGCGCTGCTTTGACCGGCGTCGGCGCAATCCCTTATAATTGCGGCCCTTTCGGCGAATTAGCTCAGCTGGTTAGAGCAGAGGAATCATAATCCTTTGGTCCGGGGTTCGAGTCCCTGATTCGCCACCAATAAATCAAGCGTTTATAGGAAAATCTGTAGGCGCTTTTGCTTCGAGGACACTGGCGGGACACGGCGCCACAGCAATGTGGCACACGGTCGACATGATTTCCATGCGGCCGAGCATCCCGGGCCGGCATCGCGGCGCAACGCTGATGCGCCGCGCGCTCTACGATTTCGGGCGTGAGCGACGACGCGTGTAGCTCAATCCCGCCAACGCGCCGACGAGGAGTAACAGCGAAGAAGGCTCGGGTGCGGTCGACGGTCCGCCGCCTCCACTTCCAACACCGTTCTCGATGCCATCGCTCACCACGAGCTGATAGCCGAACACGTTGTCGTAGGCCGGATCGAGATAGATGTGCGGATCGACGGTGGCGTGTCCTCCACTGGAGGACTGGCCCCCTCCAGCGCCGGCGTTTGCCGAGAGATCCACCTGGTAGACGACATTCGGCTCGAGGTTGAAGTGGAGCGTGTCGGCGAAATGCGTACCCAGGTCGGTGCAGATGTCGGGAAATGGCGGGTTCGAGAAGCAGCCCGCGGCGAGGTTGATCGAATCGACGCCTTCGCCGGAGAGGTTGAAGATCGCATGCGCGGTGGCGCTGTCTCCCGAGATGCCGGCGTCGAGAACGACATCGATGTGGGTCGGAAGGAGGATAGCGGGAATCTGCGGTCCGAACCATCCGAAGAAGTAAGTCAGGTCCGCGAATGCTCCCGCGACCGAGGTGTTGCTGCCGGCGGCGGACGCCCCAACGAACGGAGCAAACTGCATGGACGCGCTCGCGCCTCCGCCTTCTCCCACATCGGCGATGGCGTTGCCGGAGCTGAAGAATGTCTGGCTGTCGCTGCATGGCGATGCCGTCGGCGGACCGCAAAGGTTGGTGTCGAACTGGATCGCCGAGGCGTGAATCTCGCCGAAAGCAACCGGAACGGCGTTTGCCGGAGCGGATAACAGCGCGTGCGCGATGATGGCGAAAGCGCATGCGACAAGTACGCGACGAATCCTTCCCATTTGTGTCCTCCCATCGTAACAGTCGAAGACCGTCACATCCGCTGGCTCTACTTCGCAAACGAAGGCGCGCAGGATGCAATGCCATGAGGCAATACGGACGTCGCGAGCGGCGCAACTGTCACACTAAGCCGCTTTTGCTTATGGTTGCTATTATGCCCAACCAAACCTGACAACCAACTGACAGCGAGAATATTCGGCTTCGTCCAACTACGCGCCCGTCGGGGCTGGCGAGGCATTTTCTGACAGTCGGCGGGATGGGCGTTTTCGGTTTTCGTGGCCTAGTCGACCCGGTACGCTTCTGCGGGCCATTTCATTGCTTGTCATGCGCTCGCCCGATCCAGCGCCTGCATCGCGTCGGTGTCGAGCTTTAGGCGGGTCGCAGCGATCAACTCGTCGAGTTGGTCGGTCGAGGTCGCGCTGGCGATCGGCGCCGTGACACTCGGACGGGCGATCAGCCACGCAAGCGCCACCTGTGCCGGAGTCACGCCGTAGCGCAGCGCAAGGCCATCGAGCGTACCGAGGATCCGCATCCCGCGCGGATTCATGTATTTCTGCATGCCGGGGCCGCGCTGGCTTTTCGCAAAGTCCGCTTCGCTGCGATATTTCCCGGTCAGGAATCCCGCGGCGAGCGAGAAGTACGTGATGACCCCGATTTGCTCGCGTACGCACAATTCTTCAAGCGGTCCTTCGTACGTGCTGCGGTCGTAAAGGTTATATGGCGGTTGCAGCGTCTCATAGCGCGGATAAGCGCGCTGCGCACTCACCGCCATCGCTTCGGTCAAACGCTGCGCCGTGATGTTGGAGGCGCCGATTGCCTTGACCTTGCCCTGCTTGACCAGGACCGCGTAGGCCTCCAGCGTCTCGTCGAGCGGCGTCTTGTCGTCGTCCCAATGAGACTGATAGACGTCGATCACATCGACCTGAAGGCGACGCAGCGATTGCTCGACCGCCCGCACGATGTAGTCCTTGCGCAGGCATTTGTATCCCAGGCCCATGTCGGAGCCGACCTTCGTTGCGATGACGACGTCGTCGTGCCGGCCACGCTGCGCTATCCAGCGGCCGATTATCGTCTCCGATTCTCCACCCTGGTGGCCCGGCGCCCAGCGCGAATACGAATCTGCGGTGTCGATCAGATTGAAGCCCGCGTCGCAGAACGCGTCGAGGAGTCGGAACGATGTGGATTCGTCGACCGTCCAGCCGAAAACATTGCCGCCGAACGCCAACGGCGCGACCTCGAAACCAGTGTGGCCAAGCTTGCGTTTTTCCATTGCCGCTCTCCGGCTCTGTTACCTTGCGTGCATCGCCAACATGGCCCGTAACAAACCCACGTCGTCCCAGGGCACATCGGTCCGCGCGGCACGCAGGTATGCGCTCGAAGGGTCGCGCAACCATTCCTGAGGGAACTCCGCTATCAGGTGCTCCTCCCCCGCAGGAATATCGGATCGCCCCGTATACGCATTGCCGTCGAGCGCTGCGGCCAGCGCCGCACAGAGATCGACCCCCACCAGTCCACCCATCTGTACGCCATTGGTCACGCGACGGTTGATTTCGATCAGGTAAACGTCTCCGGTCCCCTCGTGTTCGATAAATTCCGGCCCAAAGAAGCCGCTTACTCCGAAACCGGCCGCGAGCAGTTCGGAAAAACGACGGGCCTCCGGGGCATGCCGGCAGCGTACGACGGTCGAAGGTCCGGTGGCCGGGCTGCGCATCAACACTTCGCGCGTCATCCCGGCATAGACCACTCCATCCCACGCAGCGACTGCATGCAAGAGTCCCTTTCCAGGAATCCAGGCCTGAACGAGCAAATCGGCCGATTTCCAGAGCGTCGCATCCCCTTTGGAAGTCAGCTTCCGGAAGGCGGCCTCCAACTGCATCTTTTCCGGAACTACCTCGACCGCCTGCCCAGCGGTGCCGAACGCGCGCTTGAGCACGATCGGATAGCCTTTTGCATCTGCGAACGCGCGAGCCGCGTCAACATCCGAAATGATTTCAAATGGTGGCACGCGCACGCCAAGGGCTTCGGCTGCTGGCGGCAGCAGTGTTTTGTCTATGCTCGACCGATAGAATTCTGGATCACCTAATGATTCGCGGATCAACGCGAGGAGTGGCTCCCGCACCGACCTTTCAATGGCCTCGGGCGGCGTTTCGACAAACGTCATCATCAACTGCAATGCAGTATCGTCACAGGGCACGATCAAGCGCGGTATGCGCGTCCCGAGGCTCGCTGCAAGCATGTACGCCCACTGCATTGGCGTAGCCGCGTCCGGCAGGTAGGTCACCGCGCCCACATACCGGCTTTTTGCCACCAGCGCGCGCTTCGGCGCCAGCACCGACACGTCGAAACCCGCGCGCACCAACTCGCGCGGCAGACGCGCAGGACCGGCCCATTCGGTTGCCGTCGCGACCAAAAGCAGTGGAATTCCCAGGCGCACCCCCTCGCCAGCCGAGCGTCTGCTCGAAGGAGTCTAGCGCCGCACCGAGCCGAAAGCCACCGGACTGCTCGAAAGCTTGGTTTTTTGCCGTTTATTACCGACGCGCTGCCTTACTTGACCGCTTTGCGGCAGCGCCCGAGAATGCTGGACCAACGCACGCCCAAAGCAGCGGCTTTTTGCCGTTGGCTGTGCCGAACCTCGCGTGTCGCGCCCCAGGCATTTGCCGTTTCTTCGAAGATGATCGCGCGAGTACGCGCTAATAACCGCAACCTCTCCACGATGCATGACGAATACCTGACGCACCTGCGCCGCACGGTCGATGCGATCCGTGCAGAGGGTTTCTACAAGGCGGAGCGGGTGATCGAAAGCCCGCAGTCTTCGCAGATCGTGTTGAGCTCGGGCGCCGAGGTGCTCAATTTCTGCGCGAACAACTATCTGGGTCTGGCCAACGATCCGCGGCTGGTGGCGGCGGCGCGGGAGGGGCTCGAGCACTGGGGCTTCGGCATGGCGTCGGTGCGCTTCATTTGCGGCACGCAGGCCGTGCACAAGGAACTCGAGCGGGCGATTTCCGCGTTCCTCGGAACCGACGACAGCATCCTTTATTCGAGCTGCTTTGATGCCAACGGCGGCGCATTCGAAACGCTGCTCGGCGAAGAGGATGCCGTCATCAGCGACGAATTGAATCATGCCAGCATCGTCGACGGCATCCGCCTGTGCAAGGCGAAGCGCTTGCGCTACCGCAACAACGACATGGCCGACCTCGAAGCCCGGCTGAACGAGGCGGAAGCCGCCGGTGCCCGCTTCAAGCTGATCGCAACCGACGGCGTATTCTCGATGGACGGGATCGTTGCGAACCTGAAGGCGATCTGCGACCTCGCAGACCGGCATCGCGCATTGGTATTGGTCGACGACTCGCACGCCGTCGGCTTTGTTGGTGAAGGCGGACGCGGGACACCGGAATTCTGCGGCGTCGAAGGGCGGATCGATATCGTCACCGGCACACTGGGCAAGGCGCTCGGCGGCGCGTCGGGCGGGTTCACGTCCGGGCGCAAGGAGATCGTCGAAGTGCTCAGGCAGCGTTCGCGTCCCTACCTGTTCTCGAACACGCTGGCGCCGTCGATCGCAGCGGCATCGTTGCGGGTGCTCGAACTGCTTGCCGGCGACGAAGGGATGGAGCTTCGCCGTCGCGTGCGGCGAAACGGCGAGCGTTTTCGCGCTGCGATGACCGGCCTCGGCTTCGATCTCGTGCCCGGCGCGCACCCGATCATCCCGGTGATGCTCGGCGACGCGGCGCTTGCGACGCGGATGGCCGACGCGCTGCTGGAGGAAGGGGTGTACGTGATCGGGTTTTCCTATCCGGTCGTGCCGAAGGGCAAGGCGCGCATTCGCACCCAGATGAGCTCTGCGCACACCGACGACCAGATCGACCTGGCGATCGCGGCTTTCGCGAAGGTCGGCAGGGCGCTGGGCGCGATCAAGGAGAAACGATGAAGGCACTCGCCAAGCTCGAATCCGCGCCGGGCCTCAAGCTGACTCAGGTGAAAAAACCCGAGGTCGGCCACAACGACGTGATGATACGCATCCGCAAGACAGCGATCTGCGGCACCGACATGCATATCTGGAACTGGGACGAGTGGGCGCGCAAGACGATTCCGGTGCCGATGCACGTCGGTCATGAGTACGTCGGCGAGATCGTCGACATGGGCCAGGAAGTGCGCGGCTTCGCGATCGGCGACCGCGTATCGGGCGAAGGCCACATCACCTGCGGCTTCTGCCGCAACTGCCGCGCCGGGCGCCGTCACCTGTGCCGCAATACCGTCGGCGTCGGCGTCAATCGCGAGGGCGCATTCGCCGAATACCTGGTGATCCCCGCTTTCAACGCGTTCAAGATTCCGGACGATATCTCGGACGACCTGGCGTCGATCTTCGATCCGTTTGGCAACGCAACGCACACCGCGCTGTCGTTCAACCTGGTCGGCGAGGACGTTCTGATCACCGGCGCGGGCCCAATCGGCATCATGGCGGCCGCGATCGCCCGCCACGTCGGTGCGCGTCATATCGTCATCACCGACATCAACGACTACCGGCTTGCGCTGGCGCGGAAGATGGGCGCGTCGCGCGCGGTCAACGTCGAGCGCGAGGATCTGGGCAACGTCATGGCCGAGCTGCGCATGACCGAGGGCTTCGACGTGGGTCTCGAGATGTCGGGCGTGCCGAAGGCGTTCGCCGACATGCTGCGGCACATGAACCACGGCGGCAAGATCGCGCTGCTGGGCATTCCACCGGCGAACATGGCGATCGACTGGAACCAGGTCATCTTCAAAGGCCTCGAAATCAAGGGCATCTACGGCCGTGAAATGTTCGAGACCTGGTACAAGATGGTCGCGATGCTGCAGAGCGGGCTCGATCTTTCGCCGATCATCACGCACCACTATGCGGTCGAGCAGTTCGAGAAGGCATTCGCGACCATGCAGTCGGGCCAGAGCGGCAAGGTGATACTCGACTGGGCGGCCTAGCCCTGGCGCCTTTATCGACGCTCGCCTCTCGCGTTCGTTCTTCCATGCCCGACAACGACGTCGCCGCCCAGATTCCCACGCATCGCGCCTACCTCCTGCGCGTCGCGATGCTGCAGCTGCGCAACAACGAGGCCGCCGAAGATGTCGTGCAGGACACGCTGATCGCGGCGCTGCAGGGCGCGGCGGGATTCTCCGGACGCTCCAGCGTCAAGACCTGGCTGACCGGCATCCTCAAGCACAAGATCGTCGACGCGATCCGCCGCAAGACCCGCGAGCCGGCGTTTGCCCAGCTCGACGACGAGTGCCAGATCGAAGACTTCGACGCCTTGTTCGACACTTCGGGCCACTGGGAAAACCCTCCGGCGGACTGGGGCAATCCGGAAAACGACCTGTCGCGACAGCAGTTTTTCGACATCATGCAGTTTTGCCTGGAAAAGCTGCCGCCCAATACCGCCCGGGTGTTCATGATGCGCGAAGTGATGGAGTTGGACGGGGACGAGATCTGTAAGGAACTGACGATCACTTCGACCAACCTGTGGGTCATTCTCTATCGGGCCAGGATGGCGCTCCGGCAATGCCTCGAGCAGCACTGGTTTGCCGATCCCTCCCGCGCCGGCTGATGTCGTCGATTGCCTAAGTCATGGGCCCCCTTATTTCGTGCAAGGACGCGAGCCGGCTGATCTCGCAGATGCAGGACCAGAGCCTGACGCCTGGAAAGCGTTGGCTGGTCCGTCTGCATCTGTTGTTTTGCGACGCCTGCCGGCATTTCGAGCGTCAACTCGCGGTTCTCAGAGAAGCGATGCTCCGCTATCGCGGCTAAGCGTAGCCGGGCGGCAGCCGTCCGGCGCCGACGCGGGGCGCCAGCGGCCGGCTTGAACCGGGCCCCGGTAGTGATAATCTCTACTCCGTAACGATGGCTCGACGCTGATGGTCTCGATTTCCCTCAATGGCGCAATGTACGTCTGCCGGTCCGCCTCGCCCCGGGTGGCCGATCTCGTCCGCGAGCTGGCGCTGGAGGGCAAGCGTGTCGCGGTCGAGAAGAACGGCCAGATCGTTCCTCGCAGCCGACACGCGGAAACCATGATCAGCGCCGGAGATCGAATCGAGGTCGTCGCCGCCGTCGGCGGCGGCTAGGTCTTAGGAAGATGAACGCTCCCACCGAAAATGTCGCCCTGGCGCACGACGACCCGCTGGTGATCGCCGGGGCCGCCTATCGCTCGCGCCTGCTGGTCGGCACCGGCAAGTACAAGGACTTCGCCGCGACCCGGGCGGCGATCGACGCCTCCGGTGCTGAGATCGTCACCGTGGCGATTCGCCGCACGAACATCGGCCAGAATCCGAACGAGCCGTCGCTGCTCGACCACCTGCCTCCGTCAGACTTCACACTGTTGCCGAACACCGCCGGCTGCTACACGGCAGACGACGCGGTGCGAACGCTGCGGCTCGCACGCGAATTGCTCGACGGGCACAAGCTGGTCAAGCTCGAGGTCCTGGGCGATGCGCATTCGCTGTTCCCCGATGTGCGGCAGACGATACGCGCGGCCGAGACGCTGGTCGCCGATGGCTTCGACGTCATGGTCTACACCTCCGACGATCCGATCATCGCGCGCGAGCTCGAAGCCGTGGGTTGCGTCGCCATCATGCCGCTGGCGTCGCTGATCGGCTCGGGAATGGGGATCCTCAACCCGTGGAACCTGAAGCTGATCGTCGAGCAGGCGAAAGTGCCGGTGCTGGTCGATGCCGGGGTGGGCACCGCTTCCGACGCCGCTATCGCGATGGAGTTGGGGTGCGCCGGCGTGCTGATGAACACCGCCATCGCCCTGGCGAAGGACCCGGTGCTCATGGCGGGCGCGATGAAAAAAGCCGTCGAGGCGGGCCGCGAAGCGTTTCGTGCCGGCCGCATGCCCCGCAAGTTCTACGCGGCCAGCCCCAGCTCGCCGACGACCGGCCTCATCGCTTGAGCCGCATCGCCACGACGCTCGGGCTCTCGCCGGCCCGGCGCGCGTGGGGCGCGCTATTCTGCTGTCTTCCGCTGTTCGCCCAGGCCGCGCCGCTGACCCGCGCCGAGATCGAGGCGACCTGCACCGGCGCGGAAGACGCCGCGCATTGCGGCCGGTTGATAGAAGCCCTGCAGCTCCCCCGCCTGCCGGGCCTCGCCCGCCGCAACGGCAACGGATTGATCGTCTCGCTCTTTCCGTCGGGCAGCACGACCTTCACCGACAGCGACGACCCGGTCAACGGCCGCTCGTACAGTCTCTGGGATTATTTCGATGGCATCAACAGCGTCGTGCTCTACGTGACCGTCGGTGACGATGCGAGCTTTGCGCTGCTGCAGCGCGCGACCGGACGGCTGGTCGATCTGCCGGCGGAGCCGCGGCTTTCGCCCGACCGGCAGCGTTTCGCCGTTGCCGATGTTTGCGCGCAGCATTGCGGCAACGAGATCGCGGTCTGGCGGGTCACGCGCGACGGTTTTCGCAAGGAGCTGCGCTGGACGCCCGCCGCGGCATGGGCCGATGCCGGCGTGACCTGGCGCGACGCCGACACGCTGGCAATCGAATTCAACGTCGACCCGGCTAGCGCTCCATCGACGATCGCGCGCAAGCTGACCGATCCGACCTGGACGCGGATCGCACCGTGAGCCCGCAGTGAGCACGCCGTGAGCGTCAAAACAGTCTTGCGCCGATGAACGCATCGCGCGGGCAACCGCGCCGGCCGATCCGCAGTTTTGTGCTGCGACAGGGCCGGTTTTCCCCGGCACAGCAGCGCGCCCGCGAGGCGCTGCTGCCGCGTTTCGGCGTTCCGTACGCTCCGACGCTACTCGACCTGGCTGCGCTCTTCGGCCGCGACAATCCGAAGATCGTCGAGATCGGGTCCGGCATGGGGGAAGCGACTGCCGCGATCGCCGAAGCGCAGCCCGATCGGGATTTCCTGGCGATCGAAGTGCATTCTCCCGGCGTCGGCGGGCTGCTGAAACTGATTGACGAAAAGGATCTGGCCAACGTCCGCATCGTGCAGCACGATGCGGCCGAAGTCGTCGCCGATATGATCGCGCCGGGCGCCCTCGCCGGAATCCATGTTTTTTTCCCCGACCCCTGGCCCAAGAAGCGGCACCACAAGCGGCGGCTGCTGCAGGCCGACTTCATCCATGCGCTCGCACAGCGCTTGGGCCCGGGCGGCTATCTGCATGTGGCGACCGACTGGGAAGACTACGCGACCGATGTTCTAGCGGCCGCGAGCGCCGAACCGCTGCTGGTCAATACGACGGCTTTGTTCGCGCCGCGTCCCGCCTATCGGCCGGCAACCAAGTTCGAGCAGCGTGGATTGAAGCTCGGCCACGGCGTCTGGGACATCGTGTTCGAGCGCCGCTGAAATTGCGGCGTACGCCACTGGCCGCCGTGGGGTACGCGCGTCAACGTTCGATGCGCCGCCCTATGCCGATCGCCGGTCGAGCGTCTTCCTGTCCGCCATCATGAGAAGCTCGGCGATCGCCGCCGCCGCGACCTCGCGGGAAAAGTGCCGGCTCACGTTGTCGCGACCGCCCGCGGCAAGCCGTTCCCACAGCGCCTGATCCTGATAGGCGAAGACCACCGCATCGGCAAACGCCTGTGGATCGTCGCCGACCAGGACGTCGATCCCCGGCGTCAGGTGCATGCCTTCGATTGATGGCGTCGTCGCCACCACCGGCAGACCGAAACTCATCGCCTGGTTGACCTTTCCCTTGACGCCGGCGCCGTAGCGCAATGGCGAGATCGAGACTCGGCAGCCCTCGAGGTATGGCGTCAGATCCGGAACGAAGCCGGCGATCACCAGGTCGTGGGTCGCCAGGCTGCGGATCGTCGCCGGCGGATCGGCGCCGACGACGTAGCTCTTAACACCGGGCAGCCCGGTTCGAATTCTCGGCAGGATCTCCTTCGCGTACCAGAGGACGGCATCGGTATTCGGCGGATGCCGGAAGCCGCCGACGAACAGCAAACCGGCGCGCTGCGCAAACGGACGACCGTGCTCGTGCCGGTCGTGGATGTTCGACAGCACGATCACTTTCGCTTGCGGCGCGAGATCGGCCAGCAGGTCGCGCTCGACTTCGCTTACGACCAGCGTGACGTCCGCCCGGCCGATCAATGCCAGCTCCTCGGCCCGCTTTGCCGCGGCCGCTCCCCGCGCCGCCCGGCTGGCATCGAGATCCGCGAGTCTTTCTTCGCGCAAAAAATGCAGGTCGACGGTATCGAATGCGATCAGCGCCCGCGGCGCGAAGGCCCGCACCGTCGCCATGTGCCGTGCCGCGACATAGTGCCGCGACAGCAACACGAGATCGAATTCGCCGCCGCGCTCGCCGAGCAACATCGCCAGCGAGCTGGCGTACGGATGGAACTGCACCTCGACGCCCTGTTGCTGCAAGGCCTGAACGTAGGGTTTCCGGTATTCGAGATTGTCGGCGACGAACGTCACCTTGCAGCCCAGGCCGGTAACTATGTCCATCACCTGCTGCATCCGCAGCGACCCCGAATCCTGATCGGGCGTCAGCATGCAAGCGTCGATCACCAGCGCGCGGCGGGTGGCCCATCGGTCGTGCTCACGCTCCGGAGCGACGCCGTTCGCGCCGTGGCGGGCCAGCGCTTCCGACCATTTGGCTGCGAACGTGGCGCGATTGATCGTCTGGTGACGCTTGATACCGGCCGACTCGTCGGTACCCGAGGTCGCACCCTCGAAATGGACGATCGTCGCCGCCGGCTGGTAATAGACACGGCGGCCCGAGGCGCGCACGGCGAAGGCGAGATCGGTGTCCTCGTAATACGCGGGCGCGTAGCGGACATCGAAGCCGCCGAGCTCGCCGAACAGGCGGCGCGGCACCGCGAGGCAGGCCCCCGAGCAGTAATCGACCGGGCGCAGATAGTTGTATTCGGGCCGGGCCGGGTCGTCGTCGCGACCGTAGTTCCAGGCGGAGCCGTCGCGCCAGACGATGCCGCCTGCTTCCTGCAGCCTGCCATCCGGATACACGAGCTTCGCGCCGACCAGGCCCGCATCCGGGCGCCGATCGAACACCGCCAGCAACGCATCCAGCCAGCCGGGCGTGACGATCGTATCGTTGTTGAGCAGGACCAGGATCTCGCCACGCGCCAGGCCGGCCGCGCGATTGCAGCTGGCGACGAATCCCAGGTTGGCGGCGTTGCGCTCGAAGCGCACGCCGGTCACAGCCGCCAGCGTCTTGCTCGCCGGTTCAGGCGACGCGTCGTCGACGACGATGACTTCGTACCCCCCGGCCGGGGTATTGGCTTGCACGCTCTTCAGGCAGGTGTAGGTGAACAACGGCTTGCCGTACATCGGCACGATGATCGAAACCCGCGGCTTGTCGACGACCTCGAAGGGAAGCGGCGCGATCGAGGTTTCCTGTGCGAATGCGACACCCGGCGGCGGAACGTAGCGGTGCGGGCGCGAAAGGCGTCGCACGATGCGCTTGGCCAGCGCGCCGGGGCCTTCGTTGCGCAGCACCGACGCAGCGACGCCGACATAGTGCGGCGACTGGCGCAGCGCCGACCATTGCGCCCGCGCGTGCGCCCACGCGATCTTGACCCTGTGACCGCTCTTCCGCAGCGGCGCGGTGGCCCGCCAGGTCGTGCTGGTTTCCAGCTCGGCAATGCGCGCTCGCGCGGCGCCGAGCATCTGCTCGCCGCGCTCGATCTGGTGCTGCATCGCCTGCTGGCTGCGCATCGCGTCGAGCAAACGCGGCGCGAGCTCCGATTCGCCATCCTGCAATTGCGTCTGCGCCGCGTCGATTGCGGCGACGCGCCGCTTGAGCTCGCTGCGGGCCTCGGCATTGCCTCCGTCTACCCCCGCGGTAAACAGCTGCGGCAGCGATAGCGCTTCCGCGACCGGATGTGCTTCCGGCCTTGACCAATGACACAGGTCGAGCGGCGGCGGCGCAGCGGGATCGCGGCGCTTGCGCACGCGCGTCGCGAGCGGGGCGAGATAGATCGCGAGATAGCGCTGTGGGTCGGTCACGATCCGGCACGCGCGATGTTCGATGACGGCTGCGTACGCGCGGCGTCCGCACCGAGCAGCGCAGCGTTCCACTCGGCCGGTGTTGCGTTCCAGGGGACGAGCGAAACGCGCGGGCGTCCGGCAAGGCGTTCGGGAAAGGCGCCCAACTCCGAGGCGACAATCGCCGCCTCGGCGACGATCGCCGCCGACAGCGTGTACGAATAGGTCTCCGGCACCTGGGACGGGAACCAGATGACATCCGGCCGTTCGGCGGCGATCAACGCTGCCAGATCGGCATCGCCGTACTCGCCCTGCACCGACATGGGCAGGTGCGGGCGTTGCGTCACCGGTTCCGATACGGCGCCGAGAACGCGAAACGACAGCGGCAGGCCGCGCGCTCGCGCGTCTTCGGCGCACGCGACGACGACGCGCAATCCCTTTTCCGGCGACAGCCTGCCCAGCGTGACGACGCGGGTGACACGGCCCGGTGTCGCGAGCGCCGCTTCGGCATGAGGCAGCACCGTTATCGACAGTTCCGGAAAGTAGCGCGCAATACGACGCTCGACATCGTGCGAGGGCGCGAATACGCGTTCGGCGCCACGCAACAGGGTACCGAAGGTGGCACGCCATGCGCCGATATCCAGCGGCCACAGCGCCGGGCGCACCGCGATACATGCGGCGCACCCTTCCGCGTCGGGCTCGCCGCAGTAATGCCCGTCCGTGGTGACCAGATGGTATTGCGGGCAGATCGCATAGTAGTCATGCAGCGTGCAGTCGTACGGCACCCTTAGCGCCGAGGGCAGATCGAGGACCGCGCGCGGCAAGCCGTGGACATGATGAAAATGGATGCGCGCCAGATCGAGCCCCGATAGCAGTGCGACCAGCGCCTGCATGTCGGCGGGCAGTGTGAAGTACGCGGCCAGGTCTTCGCCGGCCTTCAGCCACGACAGCCGCACGGTATCGCCGCCGGCAGGCTCGAGCAGCAGCACATCGCACTCTTTCCCGACCAGGCCGGCGAGCTCGTTCATGTGCTGCCGGATGCCCCCGCCCCAAGCGTGCGCGACGAACAGGAGCAGCTGTTTCTCCGACCCGGCCAGGCGCTGCAGCGCGGCGCGTCCTCGCATTGCCGCGCCGGCATCGCGAGCGGGATCGTTGGCGCGCTCGCCGGTGGAGGTGATCGATGTGTTCAAAGCCGCGCTTCTAGTCGAACTCGGCAAGCACCGGTTGATGATCGGAGGCCTGGGTTTCCTGGTCGACGCGAATCGACTTGAGGCGCGGCACCAGGTCGGCGGACACGAAGATGAAATCGCAATGCCGCTCCGGTTCGTCGGGGCTGTCTTTTTCGTAGATCTTGAACGTCGCCGGATGGGCGATGCCAGGATGCGCTGACTCCCATGCATCGGACAGCGGCGGCGTGCCGTCATCGAAGTCCTGGATCATTCGCGCATGCAACCGATCCTGCGGTTCCAGGTTGAAGTCGCCGGTAATGATCGTCGCAGCAGGGCGCGGGTAATCGTGGAACGGTCCGCCGTCCGTTTCGATGACTTGACCCAGCCGGGCATGTCCGCTGCCCTCCGCGTAGATCGAGCGCAACGCCTCGACCTGAGCGGTTCGCTTGAGCGTTCCGTAATATTCGAGATGCGTGGTGATGATGCGCACCCCGCCGAATGGCGCTCGCACGACGGCTTCGAGCGCGATTCGCGGCATACCGCACTGCCCCGGATCGACCGGAGACGGCAGCAGGTGTCGAAACACCTGCCCGACCGGCAATCGCGACAGGATCATGTTACCGAAGTGGCGCCGCTGCCCAGGCTCGCCCGGTACATCGACGATCGCGCCAGGCACTGCCGTGAAATCGGGCAGCTGCTGTGCGATCTCGGCGAACTGATTTTCGCCGCGGCTGCCGGGGAGCCTGGGATCGGGAAAGTTGCTCGCGATTTCCTGCAGGCAAAGCACGTCGAAATCGGCCAGTGCCTTGGCGTGCGCCACAATACGCGACGGATCGACTCGCCGGTCGACCCCGCGGCACCACTGTACGTTCCAGGTAATGATTACCATATGTCCGATCAAACAATTGATTTAATTGTAATTAGTCAGGCCTGTGCGTGTTGATTACCTGCACGATGAGCGGACTCGCTCCTGCGGCCATCATGCGCGACACTTGGCGGCGTCGATATCCTATCCGTAAACGCTGTTTTCAGATACGCGATAGCGACTCACCGGCTATCAGACGATGCATGTGACGATTCTGCAGGTCCCGCAGGTGCTTCGGCGCGAGGTGATTCGATGACTTCGCGCCGGAAGTTTCTGATCGCGGGTTTAGGCACGGTCGCCGCTTCCGTTGGCCCGCGCGGGGATGGAAGCGACGGATCAGCCGAGGCCGCTGCGCCAGCGCCCGTAGTACCTCCCGCACCGCCCGCGTCGGCCGTACCTCCATCGCCCGATGCGATTGCGATCTATGACGGCCCGCCGAACACCAGCGGAGCGCCACCGGGAGGCATCTCGTCGTCATTCCTCTACCAATACTGGTTGCCGTGGAAGAACAACAAGACCGGCGATTGGATTGACGCAGCGGGAGTAGCGCAGGGCACGACGCCATTCGCGCAGGTGACGACGACGAGTGGGGCGACGGGCACCGCATCGGCCGACGTGACGGACCTCCTCAAGAAGACCTCAAGCATCGTGCTTCGAGGCGTTGCGGGAACCGTTGTCGTCTGCAATTCGCGGGAGTCGGGAACGGGCCCGACTATTGTCTACGAAACGCCAAACGGTCCGGTGACGGCGAACTGTGCGGCCGACTCGGAATGCAACCCATCGACTGCTTACGAATTGGGGCCGCAACCGACGTGGACGGTGAGTTCGGTGAATGGCGTTTATGTTAGTTTCCCGCCCCCGCCTGCGGGTTGGACGAAGGCGACGCTGGTACTGTCGCTGAACAAAATCTGGACCGGTGGCGCGATTAATGTGTATCAATTCGCGTGGGGTGGAATTTTGATGGCCGGGCCGGCCGACACGCTGTCGCTCAAGGGGGACCCGCGTGTGTTCTTCGAGACGGAATCCTTCAAGGACGTCCCTGGCTACCTGAAGGCGATGCTCTTCGGCGATCCGGTGCATGGCATCGGGCTCGATGCCTACAAGCAAAGGGCCGTCGTCGACACGCCGGTCGGCCGCGCGCTCCAGGTTACGTTCGATCCGCGAGTAAACGGTGCGTTGACGGCGGCCATCCCATTCCCGAACGGCGAAGAGGTCGACGAAGCCGCCTGGGAGTTCGAGGCCCGCTTCCTGCCCGACATGCTCACCGGACTGACGCAGGGCTTCAAGTTCTTCGCTGGTGCAAGCTCGTCGACCAAGCCCGACGACGCTCACTTCTCTTCGATCTGGAAAACGCAAGTGGGCCGCGCTGGGACGTTGCTAGCGGGGAACGGCGGCGCCAAGTCGCACGGCAACGACGGATGGTCAACCAGATTCGACATGTTCATGTCGCCCGGCCCGGGCCATCCCCTGCACGGTCACTTCGCACCTATGCAGTACGTCTACTGGCCGGGGCAATCCGACTTCTACGGCGATCCCCATTTGTGGAACGGTGCGGGATTTACGCCGAAGGTCGGGGAGTGGCACCGCTACACGATGCGGCTCAAATGCAACACCTGCGTCGGCACCAACTATCTGAAGGATGCGGAATTCGATGCATATCTCGATGGCGTTTTGGCTCATCGTTGGCGGGGCTTCTATCTCCGAACCACTGACGATCCGCTCATCATGCACGCACCTAATAACGTCGTGGACGGTGTGACTTACAACGTTAAATCGCAGCTCAAGATCGGCCGTATTTGGCTCAACACCTATCATGGCGGCCTGGCGCTCCCTGCGGCCCGCTGTTCGTTCCAAGTTCGCAATCTTCGCGTGGCAAAATTCAAGTAACGATTGCTGGCGTGGCTGAATGAGCCACGCTAAGTCAGTGGCAAGCCGCGGGCGTCACTTGATTCCCGCGCGCATGAACGATTGCACGAATTGCCTCTGGAAGAGAAGAAAGCCGATCAAAAGCGGCGCGGTGGTCAGCAGCGTGGCCGCGGTAATGATCGACCAGTCGATGCCCTGATCGGTCGACGAGAACACCTGCAGCCCGACGGTCAGCGGACGAGATTCCACCGAGTTGGTTATGATCAGCGGCCAGAGGAAATTGTTCCAGTGATAGCTTACGCTGACTAGGGCGTAGGCAATGTACACCGGGCGCGCCAGCGGCACATAGACCTTCCACAGGATTTGCAGCGGGTTGCAGCCTTCGACACGCGCCGCCTCGTCGAGCTCCTTCGGCACCGTCTTGAACGTCTGCCGCAGCAGAAAAATGCCGAACGCGCTCGCCATGTACGGCAGGCCGATCGCCACGATAGTGTCACGCAGGCCCAGCGCATTCATCGTCCGGTAGTTCTCGACGATCAGGACATCGGGCATCACCATCAGCTGCACCAGCACCAGAGCGAACAGCAGATTGCTACCGGGAAACTCGAAGCGCGCGAATGCGTAGGCGGCCAGCGTGCACAGCACCAGCTGCGCGGCGAGCACCATCGTGCACAGCAGGATCGTGTTCAGGAAATAGCGGGCGAACGGCGCAGCGTGCCACGCTTTGACGAAATTCTCCAGGGTCAGCGGCGCCGTCGGCACGAAATGCGTCGAGAACTCACCCGGATGGAACGCGGTCCAGAACGCATAGGCGAGCGGCAGCACCCAGAGCAGCCCGAGCAGCCACGCGGCCGCGGTTTCGGCGCCGCGGCTTAATTCTCGCGTTCGATACGCAACGGAACTCATTGGTCCGCCTCCTCAAAGGCCTTTCCCTTCCTTACGGGTCGCGTGTCGGCCTCCTGCCGCTTCGCGCGCGAACGGCCCTTCGGGCTGCCTTCGGCTCGCGCGCTCATTGGTAGTGGACCTTGCGCTCGAGAAACCAGAACTGCGCGAGTGCGGCCGATCCCAGCAATGCCAGCAGCACGATCGTCAGCGCTGCGGCGTAGGCCGAGTCCTGGAAGCGAAAGCCGATTTCGTAGATGTAGTAGAGCAGCAATTCGGTCGCGTTGTCGGGTCCGCCGCGGGTCATCACCACGACGTGATCGACCAGGCGAAAGGCGTTGATGACTGCATTGACCAGGACGAATAGCGTCGTCGGCATCAGCAGAGGCAGCGTCACTCGACGAAAGAAGTACCAGCGCGATGCGCCTTCGATCGCTGCCGCTTCGGCCAGGTTCGGCGACATCTGCTGCAACGCCGCCAGGTAGAAGATCATGAAAAAGCCGGCCTCCTTCCAGACCGCGACGATCATCAGGCACCCGAGCGCAGAATTCCTGCTGCCCAGCCAGTTTTGCGCCGGAAGGCCGAATACGCTGCGGACCTGCTCGAGCAGCCCATACTCGGGCGTGTAGAAGAACAGCCAGATGTTGGCCACTGCGATCATCGGCAGCACCGTCGGCGTGAAGTAGGCGAGCCGCAGAAAACCGCGTCCGGCGAGCTTGCCGTTGACCCAGACGGCCATCAGCAGGGCGAGCCCGATCGAAAGCGGAATCGTTCCCGCCGCGTACCACAGGTTGTTGGTCAGCGACTTCCAGAAGATCGGGTCGTCGGTGAGCTGCCGGTAGTTCTCGACGCCGACAAAGATCGCCGGCCGCGCGGCCTTCGGCGTCGACTCGAAGCTGTGCCACAGTGTCGTTACCGCCGGGTAATGCGTGAACAGCGCCAGCATCGCCGCTGCGGGAAGCAGCAGCAACCAGCCGTAGAGCCAGTTCGCGCTGCGGGTCATCGAACGCCCTCCTCTCCGCATCGTCGAGGAGCACGGTCAATGCCGAGCGATGGCGCCCGCATCGGCGATGCCGACACGCGCCGGTTACTTGCGATAGCTCTTCAACAGCCGGTCGGCTTCGCGCTGCGCATCCTTCATCGCCTGCTCCGCCGGCTTGCTGCCGGTGAGTGCTGCCTGCAGACCGTCGTTCAGCGCCTTGGTGACGCGCTGATTGTCGTGGGTCGACAGCTCCGCCACCGCGAATTGCAGCTGGTCGCGCGCGACCGCAGCCGGCGGAAACTCCGCGACGTATTTTTTCATCTCCGGCGTTTCCCATGCGTCCGGCCGCACGGCGACGTACCCGGTGTCGATGCCCCACTGTGCTGCGCGCGACGGCGACGTGATCCACTTGACGAACTTGAATGCCGCTGCCTGCTGTTCCGGCTTGGCCTGCTTGAACAGGTAGAAATTGCCGCCGCCGGTCGGGCTGCCGCGCCGCTTGTTCGCCGGCAGCATCGCGACGCCGAAGTCGAACTTGGCGTTGCTGCGCACGTTGGTCAGGTTGCCGGTCGTCGTCCACATCATCGCGACCTTGCGCTCGAAAAAGTCCTTTGGCGTCGTTCCCCATTCGACGATGCCTTCCGGATGTGCCTTGTACTTGGAGGTAAGATCGACCCAGTATTGAACCGCCTCGATGACGGCCGGCTTGTCATAGTAGGTCTCGGTTCCGGCGGCGTTCATCAGCTGCACGCCGTTTTCGGTCGTCAGCCCCTGGAACAGCCAGTAGGGAAACCCCGACGAAGGAATCTGCACGCCCCACTGCGTGACCTTCCCCGATGCGTCACGCTTGGTCAGCTTCTGCGCGTACTCGGCCATTTCCTTCCACGTCCCGGGAGGATGATTGGGGTCGAGGCCCGCCTCTTTGAACATTTCCTTGTTGTAGTAGAGCACGATCGTCGAGCGCTGGAACGGAATGCCCCAGGTCTTGCCGCCGGTCTGGCTGTTTTCCATGAACGCCGGATAAAAGCCCTGCAGCCACGCGCGGTCCTCCGCCGTCTTGATCAGCGGGTCCCACGGCACGATCGCATCCTCGTCGATCAGCGTGTACATATCCGTTGACAGCAAGACCGACATCGCCGGAGCGTCGTTGCTCTTGACGGCGGTGAGCGCCTTGGTGATCGAATCCTGATAGGTGCCCGAATAGATCGGATGAACCTTGATCCCCGGATTTTCACGCTCGAAATCGACGGCGAACTTGTCGATGATCTTGGTGATCGGCCCGCCGACGGCAACCGGGTAGTAGAACGAAATGTCGACCGGCGCCTGCGCGACGGCCAGACTCGACAGCGCGGCGGCGGCGAGCGCCACGATCCAGCGCGAAATGGTGACGTACTTCATCGAATCTCCTCCTCTTGACTGCGTTGGACGCCCAGGGCCTAAGCGACCATGGTTGCGGGTTGATGATTCCACTCGACCTCGCGCCGCATCTGCGTCGCACCGTCGAAAAAATGCGCGGCGGCGCTCGCCCAGCCGAGCCGCACCTTATCGCCATGCTGCAGACCAGTGCGTCCGCTCACTCGCACGGTCAGCGGCTGGTCGCCGACGTGGCATGCGAGCAGCGAATCGGCGCCCAGGTACTCGACCGAGTCGACCAATGCAGCGACGCCGTCCTCGCGGCCCAGAACGATGTGCTCGGGGCGCACGCCCAAGGTCGCGCCGGCCAGGTCGTCCGTCGCCACCGGCGGCCCCGCCGTGCCGGCGATGACCGCGCCGGCCGCGCCGTGTTCGAGCCGCAGCAGATTCATCGGCGGGGTTCCGATGAAGCGCGCGACGAAGGCGTTCTCGGGGCTTTCGTAGAGATCGGCCGGTGTGCCGTTCTGCTCGATGCGACCGCCGGAAAGCAGGATGATCCGATCCGCCATGGTCATCGCCTCGACCTGGTCGTGCGTCACATAGACCATCGTGATGCCCAGCGTGCGCTGCAGGTTGCGTATCTCCTGCCGCATCTCCTGCCGCAGCTGCGCATCGAGATTGGACAGCGGCTCGTCCATCAGGCAGACCGGTGTCTCGGCGATGAAGGCGCGGCCCAGCGCCACCCGCTGCTGCTGGCCACCCGAGAGTTGCGATGGCCGACGATCGAGCAGCGTAGTCAGGCCGAGGAGTCCTGCGACCCGCTGCAGGCGCCGGTCGCGCTCCGCGGGACCGACGCGACGCACGCGGAGACCGAACACGATGTTTTCGGCGACGCTCAAGTGCGGGAATAGCGCGTAATTCTGGAAGACCATCGAAATGCTGCGCTGCGCGGGTGGGAGCCGAGTGACGTCGCGCCCGTCGATCGAGATGCGGCCGTTGTCGGCCTGATCGAGGCCAGCGATCAGCCGCAAGGTCGTCGACTTGCCGCAGCCGGACGGACCGAGCAGAACGTTGAGCGTGCCGGCGTCGAGCGAAAAAGAAAGTCCCTCGACCGCCCTCACCATTCCGGCTGCGGTCGTCCAATGCTTGCTGACGTTCTCGACGACGATTGCCGACAATGCTCCCCCTGGCACCGGCAGACCTCGCGCTTTGGCGGCGTTGCATGCGCCTTCCGGCCCGCCATCATAGCAAACAGCTCGCGTCCGGCGCTCGCGGCACCGCCCGGCCGGCGCTGCGTTTCGGGTCGATTCAGCCGAACAGGGCTTGCAGCGCGTCACCCGGGTCGGGTGACCGCATGAAGGCCTCGCCTACCAGGAAGGCGCCCACCCCATGACGGCGCAGCGACGCAACGTCGCCCTGCGTCAGAATGCCGCTTTCGGTGACCACCAGCTTGCCCACGGGAACGCTTGGCAGCAGATCGATCGTGGTCCGCAGCGATACGGCGAAGCTGCGCAGGTTCCGATTGTTGATGCCGACCAGCGAAGTCTTGAGCTTGAGGGCGCGCTCCAGCTCGGCTCGGTCGTGCACCTCGACCAGCACGTCCATGCCATAGTCGAGCGCGCACGCCTCGAGCGTCGCAAGGCGGGCGTCTTCCAGCGCGGCGACGATCAGGAGGATCGCATCGGCGCCCAGCGCGCGCGACTCCGCGACCTGGTATTCGTCGATGATGAATTCCTTGCGCAGCGCCGGCAATGCGCATGCATTGCGCGCGTCGACCAGATATTCGGGAGCGCCCTGGAAAAAAGGTCGGTCGGTCAGCACCGAGAGGCAGGTCGCCCCCGCCCGCTCGTACGATGCGGCGATGGCGGAGGGATCGAACGGATCGCGCAAGATGCCGCGGCTCGGGCTCGCCCGCTTGATTTCCGCGATGACCGCCGGCGCGCCCGCGGCGATTCGCTGCCGGATCGCCCGTTCGAATCCCCGTGGCGCGGCGGTCGCGCGCGCAGCGGCCTCGACTTCGGCGAACGGTCGCGCGAGCTCGGCTCCGATGACTTCCTCGGCCTTGGTCGTGATGATCCTGGTCAGGATGTCGCGGTCGCGATGCGCCGGCGGCTTCATTTGGCGCCCGCGCCGAGCTTTTGGGTTGCGGCGACGAACTGATCGAGCTTTCGCCTGGCGGCACCCGAGACGACAGCGGCGCGCGCCCGCTCGATCCCCTCGGGAATCGTCGCGGCGGCATTCGCCGCATACAGCGCGACACCCGCATTGAGCACGACGATTTCGCGCGGCGTCCCCTCGATGTTGTCCAGCGCCTCCAGCAGCATCGTCTTCGATTCGAGCGCATCCTCGACCTTGAGGCCGCGGTTGGAAATCATCTTCAAGCCGAAGTCCTCGGGATGGATCTCGTATTCGCGCACTTCGCCGTCCTTGAGCTCGCCGACCATCGTCGCGGCACCGAGCGAAACCTCGTCCATGCCGTCCTTGCCGTAGACGACCAGAACATGCTTGCTCCCGAGACGCTGCAGCACGCGGACCTGGATGCCGACCAGGTCGGGATGGAACACGCCGAGCAGCTGATTCGGCGCGCCGGCCGGATTGGTCAGCGGCCCCAGGATATTGAATATCGTGCGGATACCCAACTCCTTGCGCACCGGCGCCGCATGCTTCATCGCGCTGTGGTGGTTGGGCGCGAACATGAACCCGATTCCGGTCTCGCCTATGCAGGCGGCGACCTGCTCGGGCTTCAGCATTATGTTGGCGCCGAGCGCCTCGAGAACGTCGGCGCTTCCTGATCGCGACGACACCGAGCGCCCGCCGTGCTTGGCCACGCGCGCGCCCGCCGCGGCGGCGACGAACATCGACGCGGTGGAAATGTTGAACGTATGCGAGGCATCGCCGCCGGTCCCGACGATGTCGACCAGCCGCTGGTGGTCGGCAACCTCGACCTTGGTCGAGAACTCGCGCATCACCTGCGCCGCCGCGGCGATCTCGCCGATCGTTTCCTTTTTCACGCGCAGGCCCACCGTCAGCGCGGCGACCATCACCGGCGAGGCCTCGCCGCTCATGATCTTGCGCATCAACGCAAGCATCTCGTCGTGAAATATCTCGCGGTGCTCTATCGTGCGCTGCAACGCCTGCTGCAAGTCGATGGACATCGGTAGCTCCGTCTTTGTGTCGCTAGTGCGCGGCCAGAAAATTCGACAGCAGCGCGTGACCGTGCTCGGTCAATATCGCTTCCGGATGAAACTGGACGCCCTCGACCGGCGCCGTGCGATGGCGCACGCCCATGATTTCGCCGTCTTCGCTGGTCGCGGTGATCTCAAGGCAGGCCGGCATCGAGTCGCGCTCGATAACCAGCGAATGATAGCGGGTCGCGGTCAGCGGGTTGGCGAGACCGGCGAAGACGCCGCCGCCGCTGTGCGAGATCGTCGAGACTTTCCCGTGCATGACGCGCTGCGCGCGAACGATCCGCCCGCCGAACGCCTGTCCGATCGCCTGGTGGCCGAGACAGACGCCCAGGATCGGGATCTTCCCGGCGAAGCGCTCGATGAGCGCCACCGAGATACCGGCCTGGTCCGGCGTGCAGGGTCCTGGCGAGATGACGATTCTTTCGGGCTGCCACGCCGCGATCTGGTCCAGTGTGATGGCGTCGTTGCGATGCACGTGCACGTCCGCGCCGAGCTCGCCGAAATACTGGACCAGGTTGTAGGTAAAGCTGTCGTAGTTGTCGATCATCAGCAGCATCGTTCTAGCCCTCCGCGTCCAGGCCCAGCTGCACCATATCCGCGGCGCGCAGTAGCGCCCGCAGCTTGTTCATCGTCTCCTGCCACTCGCCTTCCGGCGAGGAATCGTGGACGATGCCGCCCCCCGCCTGCGCGTAGAGCATGCCGTCCTTGATCACCGCCGTGCGCAGCGCGATCGCCGTATCCATGTCGTCCTGGAAGCTGATGTAGCCGACCGCGCCCGAATAAATGCCGCGGCGCGTCGGCTCCAGCTCATCGATGATTTCCATCGCCCGCACCTTGGGCGCGCCGCTGACCGTTCCGGCGGGAAATGCCGCGCGCAGAACGTCGATGCTGGTCAGTCCAGGCTTCAATATCCCCTCGACGTTCGACACTATGTGCATCACGTGCGAATAGCGCTCGATCACCATGCGGTCGGTGACCTGCACGGTCCCCGTCTGCGCAACGCGGCCGACGTCGTTTCGTCCCAGATCGAGCAGCATCACGTGCTCGGCGATCTCCTTCGGGTCGGCGAGCAGCTCGGTTGCGAGCACCTCGTCGGCCTCGCGCGTCGCGCCGCGCGGCCGCGTGCCCGCGATCGGCCGAAGCGTGATCCCGGTGCCCTCCTTGCGCACCAGAATCTCGGGAGAGGCGCCGACGACGTGGAAGTCGCCGAAATCGTAATAGAACATGTACGGCGACGGATTGAGCGAGCGCAGCGCGCGGTACAGGGAAAGCGGGGGTGCTGCAAACGGCCGCCGCATCCGCTGCGATATCACGACCTGCATCACGTCGCCCGCGGCAATGTACTCTCGCGAGCGGGCCACGGCGGCCTGGTAGCCGTCGGCCCCGAATTCGCTCTCGGCGACGCTGACCTCGGTCGCCGTCTGATAAGGGATAGATACCGGGTCGCGGAGCTTGCGCCGCAGCGCCTGCAGCCGATCGTGCGCCTCCCAGAAGGCATTCGGCTCGGCCGGATCTGCATAAACGATCAGCGAAATCTTTCCCGAGAGGTTGTCCACGACCGCCAGCTCCTCGGTCAGCAGCAGCAGGATGTCGGGCACGTCGGCCAGCGCAGCAGAAGCGGCGGGGCCGGAATCGGCGAGCCGGTGCTCGATGTGGCGGACCGTGTCGTAGCCGAAGTAGCCGGCGACGCCGCCGCAGAAGCGCGGCAGCCCGGGCCGCGGCGCGGCGCGATAACGACGCAGGAACTCGCCGACGAACGCCAGCGGATCGCCTTCGTGGCGCTCGACGATGCCGCCTCGATCCTCGACCTCGATCGAGCGTCCGCGGCTCTTTATCCGGACTTTCGCCGGCAGGCCGATGAAAGAGTAGCGCCCGAAGCGCTCGCCGCCGACGACCGATTCCAGCAAATAGGTAAAACGCTGGTTGGCGAGCTTGATGTAGAGGGAAAGCGGCGTGTCGAGGTCGGCGAACGACTCGAGCACGAGCGGAATGCGGTTATACCCCTGCGCCGCGAGCGCGCGGAATTCGGCTTCGGTCATGATGCTCCAACGGTTTTCTACAACTGCAACGACACTGCGAAGGCGTCGCGGTCAGCGCGCGACGCCGGGGCGGACTACGATGGGCGCCGCCAGCGCCAATCGTTGCCGCGCGGCGATGACCATCGGCCGCTTTTGCAGTTGTGAACGTCGAAGCCCATCGTTCAACCTAGTCGTAACCGTTCCGGGAGTTCATCCAGCGAGGAAACTATACCATCGCAGTCGAGGCTTTGCACGGGCCTTCCCTCGTTGTACCCGTAAGGCACGCAGAAAACCGGGCATCCCGCCGCACGCGCCGCCTGCGTATCGTTGGCCGAATCGCCGAGCATCAGCAGACGGTCCGGCGCGACGCAAAAATGCCTGGCGGCATGCTGCAGCGGCAGCGGATCCGGTTTCTTCGCCTCGAGCGAATCGCCGCCGACGACCAGGCTGAAATACGCGCCCAATCCGGCCTGGGCCAGATGCGGGCGCACGAAACGGCTGGTCTTGTTGGTCACGCAGGCGAGTCCGAAGCCCGCGCTGGCGAGCCTCTCCAGACCTTCGCGCACGCCGGGAAACACGACGGTTTCACGGCCGAGAACACGTTCGTAGTCCGTTTCGTACAGCGCAAGCGCTCGCGCCTCGTCGCTCGGCGTCGGCGGCGATCCTTGCGCCGCGGCGAGAGCGCGTCGGACCAGATTCGCCATTCCCTTGCCCACCATCGCGCGTATCGTGTCCTTGGACAGCGCCGGCTGGTTCAAGCGCGCCAGCATCAGATTGATCGCCGTGGCCAGGTCGTGGATGGTGTCGAGCAGCGTCCCATCGAGATCGAAGGCGATCGCGCGCACGCGAATACGCGGGGATGGTGCGATCGTCATGCGGATACTCCCGGACGAAGCGCCGCGGCACGGCCCGCCGCATTCGCCGCGGCGCGCATCGCGGCGATTGTCTTCGAGTAATCGCCGCTGCCGAAAATCGCCGATCCGGCAACAAAGGTGTCCGCGCCCGCCCGGGCGATCGCGCCGATGTTGTCGATCTTGACGCCGCCGTCGACTTCGAGCCGGATCGACCTTCCGCTGCGCGCCGCGACGGCGTCGATGCGCTCGCGCGCCAGCGAGAGCTTGTGCAAGGCCTCGGGAATGAATGACTGGCCGGCGAAGCCCGGATTGACCGACATGATCAGCACCAGGTCGAGCTTGTCGAGCACATGGTCGAGACAGGAAAGCGGGGTCGCGGGATTGAGCACGAGGCCCGCTCTGCAGCCCCGCTCGTGTATCAAGCCGATCGTGCGATCGACATGGTCGCTCGCTTCGGGATGAAAGCTGATGATCGCGGCCCCCGCGTCGGCGAATGCAGGGACCAGCGCGTCGACCGGTCGCACCATCAGATGCACGTCGATCGGGACGCCGGCGTGAGGCTTCAGCGCTGCGCACACCAACGGTCCGACTGTCAGGTTCGGAACGTAATGATTGTCCATCACGTCGAAGTGGATCAGGTCGGCGCCAGCGGCGATCACCGCGCGCACTTCCTCGCCGAGCCGGGCGAAATCGGCGGAGAGAATCGACGGTGCGATCTGGACCTCGCGCATGGCGTTATAATCGCTCAGGGAAAAGACTTAAAGAGCACGCCGATGGGCGAGTCCAGCAAATACGAGATCACGGTCGAGCCGCGAGCGACGTACGTCGAGGACCAGTCGGATCCGTCGAAGAATCAATATGTATTTGCTTACACGATCTCGGTGACCAACACCGGTACGGTCCCCGCGCAGCTGATCAGCCGGCACTGGGTGATCACCGATGCCAACAACAAGGTGATGGAAGTCAAGGGCCTCGGCGTTATCGGTCAGCAGCCGCTGCTGAAGCCCGGTGAAAGCTTCGAGTACACCAGCGGCACCCATCTGGAAACGGCGGTGGGCACGATGCATGGCACCTATCAGATGGTGGCAGAAGACGGCCAGCATTTCGACGCGCCGATCCCCTCGTTTACGCTTTCGGTGCCGCGCATTCTGCATTAGTGTCCGTTTTCTTTCGATTCGTCCGAACGCGCCGATCTGTTCTCACGCGCGCCGCCCAAGTTGCGCCGCACCTTCAGCCTCCGGCTTCGCCGCCGTCGCCGTCGCTCGGATCCTTCGGGTCACGCGGGGGATTCTTTCGCTTCCCGCCCATGGTAAACCAGACGATAAACACCGCGAGCGCCACCGCCACCAAGGCTTCGAGCAACAGCCACTCCATCGGCTCGCCTTTCCTTCAGCTGCTGGCCGCGCTGCTGATCGCGTCCATTGCCGGTTGCGTGACAACGCCCCCCGCGCCGCCGCCCACGCCTCCATCGGTCGTGCCCGCACCGCCCGAGCCGGCGAAGGCGATGCTGCGCATCGCCACTTACGCCGCAATTCCCGGTTGGCGCGACGACAGCGCGCCGGCGGCCTGGCCGGCATTCGTCGCGGGCTGCGCGCCGCTCCTTCAGTCGCCTGCTGCGTCGATCTGGCGCGAAAGCTGCGAAGCCGCGCCAGCCGTCGATGTCCGCAACGACACCGAGGTGCGCGCGTTTTTCGAAGCGCATTTTACCCCATACCAGCTTACCGGAGCCGACGGGCGCGACACGGGTGTCGTGACCGGCTATTACGAACCCTTGCTGCAGGGCAGCCGGCAGCCCGGCGGACGCTATCGTTTTCCGCTCTACGCAACGCCAGACGATTTGCTCGTCGTCGAGTTGGGCGAGCTCTTCCCCGAGCTCAAGGACAAACGAGTGCGCGGCCGCCTCGAAGGCAGGCGCATCGTCCCCTATTGGCCTCGCGCGGACATCGAAGCGGGACGCGCGGCGCTCGCCGGCAAGGAACTGGTCTGGGTCGACGATGCGGTCGAGGCGTTCTTCCTGCAGATCCAGGGCTCGGGCCGGGTGCAGCTGGCCGAGGGCGGGGTCCTGCGGCTCGGTTACGCCGATCAGAACGGCCAGCCGTTCCGCTCGATCGGGCGCTTGCTGGTCGAGCGCGGCGAATTGCCGCTGGCACGGGCGTCGATGCAGGGGATCAAGCAGTGGGGCCGCGAGCATCCGGAAGCATTGCCCCCGTTGCTGGCCGAGAATCCGAGCTTTGTGTTCTTTCGCGTGATCGAGCCGGACCCGAAGGCGGCGATCGACGGGCCGATCGGAACTCTCGGCGTGCCGTTGCTGCGAGAACGGACGATTGCCGTCGATCCGACGATCGTACCGCTGGGCGCGCCGGTATTTCTGGCGACGACTTATCCGCTTTCGGACCGGCCGCTGCAGCGCCTGGTGCTGGCGCAGGACACCGGCGGCGCGATCAAGGGAGTGTTGCGCGCCGATTTCTTCTGGGGCTTTGGCGACGACGCCGGTCGCGAGGCAGGCCGCATGAAGCAGGCGGGCAGGATGTGGCTGTTGTGGCCGAAGGGCGCGCCGCTTCCGTATTGAGTGAACGCCGCGGAAGACGCGTCAGCTGCCGGGCAGCGCGTGCAGTGGCGGGAAAAAAAGCTCCTTCCAGGACGCCGGCTTCGCCTTGATCGTCCCGACACGCGACATGAATTCGGCATAGCGCATCGTGCCGTCGGGGATCGTGGAAAATTTGGAGTTGGGGTCGCTGAGGATGCGCAAGACTTCGTCCGACGAAGACTTCTGCCTGGATACGGCGATGTAAATCTCGGCCGCGCGGCGCTTGTCGTTCGCGATCAGGGCATTGGCCTCGTTCATCGCCGCGATGAACGCCGCGCAGAGCTTCGGGTTGGCTTCGAAAAAGCGCCGGCTGGTGTAGGTCATGTCCAGCGTGATGTTGCCCAGCAAGTCGACCGAGTTGAACACGCGATGCAGCCCCGGCGTCGCGTCCTCGATGTAGGAAAACGGCGGCGAGGCCATGTGGCTGTCGATCTCACCCCTGCCGGAAAGCAGCACCGTCAGCGCCTCCGGATGCGGCAGTCCGACGGTGATCGGATCGAGCTTCGCATAGTTGGCGTCGCCGAACTCCTTCGCCGCGGCCATATGCAGCAGGACGGCGGGAAGCGAGGTCTTGATGCCGGGGACGGCGATGCGGTCCTTGTCGGTAAAGTCCTTCAACGATTTGACGCTTGGATTGCGCGTCATCAGATACATCGATGACGAGCTCATGCCGCTCAGGCCGCGGACCTCCTGCGCGGGATTGTCCTTGGCCTTTGCCCACAAGGTGAGGAATCCGGGCACACCGCTCGACGCGATGTCGAGCGCCCCCGAAAGCATCGCGTCGTTGATCACGTTGCCGCCGTCGAGCACGACGTAGCTCGCCTTGACGGCGGGCAGGCCTGCGGCAGCGGCGTGCTTCTCGACGAGCTTCTCGCTCGCCATCACCATCAACGGCAGATACAGCACACCGTAGCCGTGCGAAATGCGGACTTCGGCGACTTCGCCGGACGCCGCTTGCGACATCGCGAACGCCAACACGGCAGCGCAAGCGACCCCGAGGCGCCCCAGCCTGCCGGTCAGGATCATTCTCTTACGCGCCGCTTCAACCGGCGGCTTCGAGCACGCCATGTGCCTGGGCGTCGGCGTGATACGACGATCGCACCAGCGCGCCGACGGCGGCGTGTTCGAAGCCCAGCGCATAGGCTTCGCGCTCGAACATCGCGAAGCCATCCGGATGCACGTAGCGCAACACCGGCAGATGTGAAACGGTCGGCTGCAGATACTGGCCTATGGTCAGCATGTCGATGTCGTGCGCGCGCATGTCGCGCATCACCGCCACGATTTCTTCGTCGGTCTCGCCCAAGCCCACCATCAGTCCCGACTTTGTCGGAATATCCGGAAAGCGCGCCTTGAATGCCTGCAGCAGCCGCAGCGAATTCGCGTAGTCGGATCCGGGCCGCGCCTGCTTGTAGAGCCGCGGCACCGTCTCGAGGTTGTGGTTCATCACGTCGGGCGGCGCCTGCGCCAGGACGTCCAGCGCGCGGTCGAGCCTGCCGCGAAAGTCGGGCACCAGCACCTCGATCCGCGTCGCCGGCGAGCGTTCGCGCACCGCGCGTATGCAGTCCACGAAATGCTGCGCGCCGCCGTCGCGAAGGTCGTCGCGGTCCACGCTCGTGATCACGACGTAGGCGAGCTTCAGCGCCGCGATGGTCGCGGCGAGATTGGCCGGCTCGTCGGCATCCAATGGCAGCGGCCGCCCGTGCCCGACATCGCAGAACGGGCAGCGGCGCGTGCAGATATCGCCCATGATCATGAACGTCGCGGTGCCCTTGCCGAAACACTCGCCGATGTTCGGACACGAAGCCTCTTCGCAGACCGTGTGCAGCTTGTGCTCGCGCAGGATGCGCTTGATCTCGTGGAAGCGCGGCGACGAAGGGGCACGCACGCGGATCCAGTCCGGCTTCTTCAATCGCTCGGCCGGCACGATCTTGATGGGAATGCGCGCGGTCTTCGCGTCCCCCTTGTGCTTGACCCCCGCGGCGTTGGCCAGCGGGTCCGGCGGCTGGACGACGCTCATCGGTCGGACGCCGCGCCGATCGCGGCGTCGAGCGCCGCAACCAGCCGCGACTCGATTTCGGCGCGCGGCGCGTCGATGCCGAGATCGCGCAACCGCGTTACCGCGAGGCCGCGGTACCCGCAGGGATCGATATCGGCGAACGGGGCAAGATCCATGTCGATATTGAGCGCCATGCCGTGATAGCTGCGCCCGTTCCTGATTTTGAGGCCCAGAGCCGCGATCTTGGCCTCCGAATCGCGCCGCTGGACATAGACGCCGGGCGCGCCGCGGCGGGCTGTCGCAGCAACGCCATACGAATCAAGCAATTGTATCACGCTGTCCTCGATCGCCCCGACCAGCTGCCGCACACCCAAGCGTCGGCGGCCGATGTCGATAAGCAGGTAGACGATCAGTTGTCCGGGACCATGGTAGGTGATCTGGCCGCCGCGATCGACCCTGAGCACCGGGATGCCGTTGTCGCGGTGCAAGTGCTCACGACGGCCAGCGAGGCCCAGCGTGTAGATCGGCGGATGCTCGGTCAGCCAGATTTCGTCCGGCGTTTCGGGTGCGCGAGCGTCGGTGAATGCCTGCATCGCGCGCCAGGTCGAGGCGTAATCGGTTTGCCCCAGGCGACGGACCCGGCAAGGCTCGCCGGGCGCGCACCGCGAGCGCGCGGCGGCCAAGGCGCTACAGCACCATGACGACGTGCGGATGTCCGGACAATTCGCGGTAGAGGTTGTCGAGCTGCTCGCGAGACTTGGCATTGACCGTGCAGGTCAGTGAAATGTAGTTGCCCTCGCGCGAAGCGCGCATCTCCATCGACGCGCTGTCGAAATCCGGCGCGTGGCGCAGGACGACTTCGAGCATCGCCTGCGCGAAGCCATCGCGCGTGCGGCCGACGATCTTCAGCGGGAACGCGCAAGGAAATTCGAGCAGCGACTCGGCTTCGGACACGGTTTCCATCGCTCGAATATGGGGTCCGCCCGCGTTTCCGCAAGCCTCGCGACGGTCACGCCGCGTACATGTAGTCCCGGGTCGCCGGGTGCGACAGCGTTCCGTCCGGCAGCGGCTTGCCGACCAGCAGCTGGAAAATCGAAAGCCAGCCGCGGTCGAACGAGTGCGCCGACCCGGCGAGGTAAATCCGCCAGATGCGGAATTTCTCCTCGCCGACTTCGCGCCGTGCCGCATCGGCGTTCGATTCCAGCCGATCGACCCAGTGCCACAACGTGCTCGCGTAGTGCTCGCGCAGCGCCTCGGCGTCGATCAGTTCGAGTCCCTCGGCTCCCAAGCCCTGGATGACGCGGGAAACGTGGGCGAGCTGGCCGCCCGGGAAGACATACTCCTCGACGAATTCGCCGACGCCGCTGCCCAGGCTGTCGACGCCGACATGGTTCTGCGTGATGCCGTGGTTCATCGCCAGTCCGCCCGGCTTGAGGACCCGGTATATCTTGCCGAAATAGCGCGGGTAATTGGCGATGCCCACATGCTCGAACATGCCGATGCTGGCGATCTTGTCGTACTGACGGTCCTCGGGCAGGTCGATGTAATCGAGGAGCCTCACGTCGACTTGGCCGGTCAGGCCCAGCTCGGCGATTTTCGCACGCACGTGATCGAACTGGTTTTGCGACAGCGTGATGCCGGTGGCCTTGACGCCGTAGTGCTGCGCCGCCCAGAAGATCAGCCCGCCCCAGCCGCAGCCGATATCGAGGAAGGATTCGCCCGGCTCGAGCATCAGCTTGCGGCAGATGTGATCGAGCTTCTGCGCCTGCGCCTGTTCGAGCGTGTCGCTCGGCGTCTTGAAGTAGGCGCACGAATAGACCATGCGCTCGTCGAGCCACATCCGGTAGAAGGCGTTCGATACATCGTAATGATGCTGGATGTTGGCCCGGTTGCCGCGCGCCGTGTGCCACCAGTGCTTGATCCGCGCCGTGGCACGGTCGCGGCCGTGCACGACAGTGCCGACCAGCGCCTCGGCGACGCCCAGCACGCGGCGGGCCCCGCCGGTGAAGTCGATGTCGTTGTGGACGTAGGCGCGGGCGAGCCTGCCGAGCTCGGGCGAAGCGAGCGCCCGCAGCCCGTTCCAGGTACGGGCGTAGATATTGATTTCAGGCGTCTTGGACAGCGCGACCCGGTCGCCGTCCGGCAGGACGAGCGCGGCCGGGATATTGCGGCCGCCGTAACGGCTGGCGATCAGCTTCTGCAGCGGCTGTTTCATGATGAAATGGTCGCGAGAACCTTGCCCAGGGACCGGAAGGTAATTCTAACAGCGTCGCCGTCGCGCCGACAGCGCCTGCAAAGGGCTGTTTTGACACCATCCCGGCCTGCCCCTAAGATGCCTGCGCCGACATTCGCACACGCGGTGCACGAGCCGCGGCCACGATTCCCCGATGTCCATCCCGCGACCGTCCGCCCACGCCGAGCGGCGCTTTCGCGACGCCATGGCGCAGTTCGCGACCGGCGTGACCATCATCGCCGCGCCGCTCAAGCCCGGCGAGTACGTGGGATTCACCGCGAATTCATTCAATTCGGTATCGCTGGACCCGCCGTTGATCGCCTGGAGCCTGGCGCGACACTCGCGCAGCCTCGCGGCCTTCGAAAGCGCGTCGCGCTACGCGGTCAGCGTGCTGGCTCGGGACCAGGTCGAGCTCGCGCACCGGTTTTCGCGCCCTCACGTCGATCGTTTCGCCGGCGTCGACTTCCGGCTTGGCGCCGCCGGGGCGCCGCTGATAGAAGGTGCCGTCGCCTGGCTCGAATGCCGCCATCACGCGCTGCATCCGGCGGGCGACCACATGCTGTTCATCGGCGAGGTCGAGGCCTGCGCATTTCGAGCCGCGCCGCCACTGCTCTGGCACGGCGGCAAATATCTGGTGGCGGCAGGCTAGCGGGTGCCTTCGCTGCCGCAGCGCGGGCGAGATCCCGCCCCGCGCTCAGGCGGCCTTGCTTGCCTGGAAAAGCGCGTGCACCTTTCGAAACACCGGGCCCGGCTTGCCGCCGCCAAAAGGCCGCCCGTCGAGTGAGGTGACGGCGAGCACTTCCTTGGTCGACGACGACAGCCACATTTCGTCTGCGGCAAGCGCCTCTTCCTTCGGCACCGGACGCACCTGGATCGGAAGGCCACCTTCGCGCGCCAGCTCGAATGCCACGTCGTAAGTGATCCCCGGAAGGATCTGATTGTCCTTCGGAGGCGCGACGATGACGCCGTCGCGAACCAAAAGGACATTCGATGCCGATGCTTCGGTCAGATAGCCGTTGCGGAACAGCACAGTCTCCGTCGCGCCGGCGTCGACTGCGAGCTGGCGCGCGAGCACATTGCCAAGCAATGAGATCGTCTTCAGATCGCAGTGCAGCCAGCGCTCGTCGGCTGCGGTAACGACCGCGACGCCGCGCTCGATCTGTTCGCGAGATGGCAGCGCGAGCGGGTTGCTCATCATGAACACCGTCGGAGCGACGCCGGCGGGGAACGCGTGATCGCGCTTGGCCGCGCCCCGCGTCACTTGGAGGTAGACGCCCTGGTCGGCAAACGCCATGCGTCCGATCAGCCCGGCGATGATCGCTTCCCACTCGTCGTCGGTGTGCGGATTGGCCAGCCGGATGCCGTCGAGGCTCCGCTGCAGCCGCGCCAGATGCTGCCGCAGCCGGTACGGCCGGCGGCCGTACACCGGCACCAGCTCGTAGACGCCATCGCCGTAGATAAAGCCGCGATCGAGCACCGAAATCTTGGCCTCTTCGAGCGGAAGAAACTGGCCGTTCAGATAGACGGTCACGAATCGCCTTTCGCTGCGGAAAATGGAAACCGCATTATTTGAACCACAGGCGCACCGTGTCCCAGGCGCGCCCGAAGAGGCTCGCAGGCGCCACGTCAGCGAGCGCCAGCAGCGGATAAGCACCGATCGGCTTGCCGTCGAGCGTGACCTTGACCGTTCCCACCGTCTGACCCTTGACCACCGGCGCCAGCAGCGGCTCGACCGCTTCCAGCGACAGCTTGAGATTCTGAGCCTGCCCCTTCGGCAAGGTCACATACCGGTCGACGATGAACCCGGCGGGCACTGTCTGCTCGGCGCCCTTCCAGACGCGCAGCGAGCTGACCGGCTGTCCGCTCTGATAGAGCTGCACCGAATCGAAGAACTGGAATCCGTAGTTCAACAGCTTCTGCGCTTCGATCGCGCGCGCCGACTCCGACCCGGCCCCGAGGACGACGGCCAGCAGCCGGCGCTGTCCGCGCTTTGCCGACGCGATCAGGCAATAGCCGGCGGCCTCGGTGTTGCCGGTCTTCATCCCGTCGACGTACGGATCGGTCCATAGCAGGCGGTTGCGATTCGGCTGCGTAATGTTGTTGTAGCGGTACTCCTTGATCGAATACAGCGGGTAATACTCGGGAAAATCGCGGATCAGTGCGGCGGCGAGCAGCGCGAGATCGTTTGCCGTGGACGTTTCCTTCGGCGCCGGCAGACCGGTCGCGTTGACGAAGTGAGTGTTCTTCATGCCGAGCCGCGCCGCCTCGCGATTCATCCGCTCGGCGAACGCATCCTCCGACCCGGCGACGGTTTCGGCCAGCGCGATGCTTGCATCGTTGCCCGATTGGACGATCACGCCATGCAGCAGCTCGTCGACGCTCACCGCCTTTTTCGGCTCGATGAACATGCGCGAGCCCTCGGCACGCCAGGCCTTCTCGGATACGTTGACCATCTGCGAAGGCGTGAGCTCCTTGTCCTTGAGCGCGCGAAACGCGAGGTACGCCGTCATCAGCTTGGTCAGAGACGCCGGCTCGCGCGGCGCGTCGGCGTTGTCGGCGGCCAGCGTCTGCCCGCTCACCAGGTCGACCAGCAGATATGCCTTGGCCGCGATCGAAGGCGGCGGAACGGCAGCGGGAAGTATGCTCTGAGCGATCGCCGGAGCGGCAAGCAGGGCGAGCGCGAAGGACAGCAGTCGTCGATATCGGGGAGGCATGGAGAAAAGCGTGCGTGCAGCCGCGCATTATAACGGAGGCCGCAGACGGACTGGCGCGCGGCAGCGTCATGCGCTCTAATCCCACTAACGGCGAAGTGTGGAAAGGCTTGCGATGCGTTCATCCATCAGGTTGGGACTTGCCGCGGCTATTCTGCTCTTCGTCGCCGCCTGCGCGACGCCCCTGCCGCCGACGACGCCGCGTCAGCCGACGGATGCCGACCGCGACTCGCTGGCGGCATCCGAGCTCGCGTTTGCCAAGCGCTCGGTCGAGCAGGGCATGCGCGCCGCGTTCATCGAATACTTTGCCGACGACGGCATCAACTTCGCGCCCGATCCGGGCAACACCCGGGCGCGTTACCGCGCCCGTCCCGAGGCGATCGAGCCGTTCATCCTCGACTGGCATCCAGCCATCGCCGCGGTGGCGCGTGCCGGCGATCTCGGATTCACCACAGGCCCGTATGCGATTACCGGCCGCGCTCCCGCGGTGCGCGAGCCCGCGCAGGGCATGTTCTTTTCGGTCTGGCGCCGCCAGCCGGACGGCGACTGGCGCGTGATCGTCGACGGCGGCGCACCGACCCGCGCGCCGGTACCCGATGCGGCGTTCGGGGAGGATCCGCAGCCGCTGATATCGATCGCGAAGGCCGCCGGCGCGGCCGGTCAAAAGACCTTGTTCGAGCTGGAAGCGCAGCCGCTGTTCGGCGAGCCAGCCGCGGCGAACGGCTACGCGGCGCTGCTGGCCGACGAGGCCAGACTCGTCATCGGTCCGACTCCGCCAGCGCTGGGCCGCGACGCGATCGTCGCGCTACTGGCCGAACGGCAGCTCAAGTTTCGATGGGAAACGCTCGCCGCCGGCGTATCGCGCTCCGACGATTTGGGCTACAGCTACGGCCGCCTGCATCTTCTCGCCGCTCGCGAAAAGACGACGGGCCACTACGTCCACGTCTGGATGCGCGACCGTGGTGGACACTGGCGCATCGTCGCCGAGCTGATGCTGCTGCCCGAGGGATCGGGTTAGTAGCCGACGAAGGCGAAGTCGATATCGGGCTTGCGGCCCGAAACCAGGTCGGCGATCGCCTTGCCCGACCCCGCGGCCATCGTCCAGCCAAGCGTGCCGTGACCCGTATTCAGATAGAGGTTCGGATAGCGCGTCCTGCCGATCAACGGAACGTTCGATGGCGTCGCAGGCCTCAAGCCGGTCCAGTATTCGGCGCGCGTCGTGTCGATCGCGCCGCCGAACCATTCGCCGGCGCGGCGCGTCAGCGCCTCGCAGCGCACGATATTGAGGTCGAGGTTGTAGCCGGAGAGCTCCGCGGTTCCGGCGGCGCGCAGCCGATTGCCCAGGCGCGTAAACACGATTTTTTTGGCATCGTCGGTGACGCTGACCGACGGCGCCGCGGCCATATCGACGATCGGCAGTGTCGCGGAGTAGCCCTTGGCCGGATAGACAGGGACGTGGATGCCCACCGGCGCCAAAAGCCGCGGCGTATAGCTCGACAGGCAGACAACGTAGGCGTCGGCGGTCAGCAGCTGTCGGCGTGGTTCGCCGTCGGCGGTTGCAACGTGCGCAACCACGCCGGAAACGGCGCCGCCGGCAACATCGATCGAATCGATCGTCACGCCGAAGCGAAAGACGACGCCGCGCGCGAACGATCGCGCGGCGAGCCCCTGCGTGAACTTGCGCGCATCGCCGCTTTCGTCGCTCGCGGTATAGGTCCCGCCAACGATCCAGTCGCGCCTGGTCTCGAGCGCCGGCTCGATCGCGACGCATTCCGCCGCCGTCTTGACGTCCCGCGCGATGCCGTAACTGCGTACCAGCTCCGCCGCCGCCGCGGCCTCATCGTAATCGGCGCGGTCGGTGTAGATCTGCAGGATGCCGCGCTGCAGGTCATCATAGGCAAGCATCGTCGTTGCGCGAAGCTCGCGCAACATCTCGCCCGAATACTTGCTGATCGCGAGTATCTGCAGCATGTTGCGCCGCGTGCGCCAGGGCAGGCATTCGAGCAGGAACTGCGCTCCCCAGCGCCACTGCTGCCAGTCGAGCCGGGGCCGGAACAGCAGCGGCGCATCCGGCTGGCCGAGCCATCTGAGGATCTTCCATGGCGCCGCGGAATTGGCCCATGGTTCGACATGCGAAACCGAAATCTGGCCGCCGTTGGCGAACGACGTTTCCAACCCGGCAACACGCTGCCTGTCGATTACCGTGACTTCATGGCCCTGCTCGCGCAAATACCAGGCGGACGTCGTGCCGATGACTCCGGCGCCGAGAACGAGGACTTTCAAGCCCTGGCCATCAAGCGTAGTCGGCGACCGGGACGCAGCTGCAGAACAGATTGCGGTCGCCGTAGACGTTGTCGGCGCGTCCGACCGGAGGCCAGTACTTGTGCTCCTTGAGCCCGGGCACCGGATACGCCGCCTGCTCGCGCCCGTATGGATGGTTCCAGTCATTGCTGAGCAAACTCGCGGCGGTATGCGGCGCATTCTTGAGCACGTTGTCGTGACGATCCATGCGGCCCTGCTCGATCATGCGGATTTCCGCGCGAATCGCGATCATCGCTTCGACGAAGCGGTCGATTTCGGACTTCGACTCGCTTTCGGTCGGCTCGATCATCAGTGTGCCGGGAACGGGGAAGCTCATCGTCGGCGCATGGAATCCGTAGTCGATCAGCCTCTTGGCGACATCATCGACGGTGACGTCGCTACGCTCCTTCAACGGTCGCAAGTCGACTATGCATTCGTGCGCGACCAGACCGCCCGGTCCCGAATACAGCACCGGGTAATGCGGCGCAAGACGCTTCGCGATGTAGTTCGCAGCCAGGATCGCCGACTCGGTCGCGGCCCGCAAGCCGTCGCCGCCCATCATCGCGATGTACATCCACGAAATCGGCAGGATGCTCGCGCTGCCATACGGTGCCGCCGACACCGGCCCGATGCGCTCGGCGCCGGCGTCGGCGCTGCCCTGCAGGATCCGGTGACCGGGCAGGAAGCGAGCCAGATGCGCGGCGACGGCGACCGGACCGACGCCGGGTCCGCCACCGCCGTGCGGAATGCAGAAGGTCTTGTGCAGGTTCAAGTGCGACACATCGGCGCCGAATTCGCCGGGCGCGGCCAGCCCGACCAGCGCATTGAGGTTGGCGCCGTCGACGTATACCTGGCCGCCGTGGGCGTGCACGATGTCGCAGATGTCACGGATGCCCGCTTCGAACACGCCGTGCGTCGACGGATAGGTCACCATGATCGCCGCCAGATCGGCGCGATGCGCGCCAGCCTTGGCCTCGAGGTCGCCCAGATCGACATTGCCTTCCCGGTCGCATGCGACGACGACGACCCGCATGCCGGCCATCTGCGCCGACGCGGGATTGGTTCCGTGCGCCGACGCCGGAATCAGGCAGACGTCGCGGTGCCCCTGGCCGCGTGAGGCGTGATAGGCCTTGATGATCAGCAGTCCCGCGAACTCGCCCTGCGAGCCGGCGTTGGGCTGCAGCGAGACCGCCGCGTAGCCGGTGATCGCGCACAGCATGCGCTCGAGCCCGGCGATCATCTCGCGGTAGCCGACCGTCTGGTTGGCCGGTGCGAACGGGTGCATGTGGGCGAACTCGCGCCACGTGACCGGGATCATCTCGAGCGTCGCGTTGAGCTTCATCGTGCACGAGCCCAGCGGAATCATCGCGCGGTCGAGCGCGATGTCCTTGTCGGCCAGACGCCGCAGATAGCGCAGCATCGCCGTCTCGGAGTGATAGCGATTGAACGTCGGGTGAGTGAGAAACGGCGTCGTGCGGCGCAGGGCCGGCGGCCAGGCGTCGACCACCATCGGCTCGATCGCGTCGAAATCGGGCAGCGCGGCGCCCTCGGCCGCGAAAATCGTCCACAGAAGCCGAACCCGGTCGCGCGTCGTCGTTTCGTCCAGCGATATGCCGATGTGCGTCGAGTCGATGCGGCGCAGATTGACGTGCGCCGCGGTGGCGAGCTCATGAATTGCGCCGGTGCGCGCGCCGGTGGCGATCGTCAACGTATCGAAGAAGGTCTCGTTGACGCTGTCGAGACCGAGTTGCTTGAATCCGGCGCGCAGGATTCCGGTCAGGCGGTGCACCCGCGCGGCGATCGTCGAGAGGCCCTGCGGCCCGTGATAGACCGCGTACATGCTGGCGATCACGGCGAGCAGCACCTGCGCGGTGCAGATGTTGGACGTGGCTTTTTCCCGGCGGATATGCTGCTCGCGCGTCTGCAGTGCTAATCGATATGCCGGGTCGCCGTTCGCGTCGACGCTGACGCCGACCAGCCTTCCAGGAAGGCTTCGCTTGAATTCGTCGCGCGTGGCGAGGAACGCGGCATGCGGGCCGCCGAAGCCCATAGGCACGCCGAAGCGCTGGCTCGAGCCGACGACGACATCGGCGCCCCATTCGCCGGGTGGAGTCAGCATCGTCAGCGCGAGCAAGTCGGCCGCGGCGATCACCAGCGCGCCCTTGGCATGCAGCCTGGCGGTCAACTCGCGATAGTCGCGCACGTCGCCGTCCGCCCCTGGGTATTGCAGCATGACCGCGAAGCAGTCGGCGTCCGCCGCCGCATCGGCGGTTCCGACGGTGACGGCGATGCCCAGCGGCCCGGCCCTCGTTCGCACGACGTCGATCGTCTGCGGCAGCACGTCGGCAGCCACGTATAGCGTCGCGCTCGATTGCTGGCTCACGCGCCGGCACAGCGCCATGGCTTCCGCCGCGGCAGTCGCTTCGTCGAGCATCGAGGCATTGGCGATCGCCATCGCGGAAAGGTCGCAGATCATCGTCTGGAAATTGACCAGCGCCTCGAGGCGTCCCTGCGAGATTTCCGGTTGGTAGGGTGTATACGCGGTGTACCAGGCGGGATTTTCGAGGACGTTGCGCAGTATCACGCCCGGTGTGTAGGTGCCGTAGTAGCCCTGCCCGATGTAGGTCGTGTAGACGCGATTTTTCGCCGCGAGACTGCGCAATTCCTCCAGCGCTTCCTCCTCGCCTTTCGCCGCAGGCAGCGCGAGCGGCTTGCGGCTTCTTATCGCCGCCGGGACGATCGCGTCGATCAGCGCGCCTCGCGTTTCGAAGCCGAGCGTGCGCAGCATCGCCGCCTGGTCGGCGTCGTCGGTGCCGATATGCCGGTCGACGAAGCCGCGGTGCTGTTCGAGCTCGCGCAAGCTCAAGCGCGAGCTCGCGCCGTGCGCCGGTCCGGGTTCGTTCATAGCCATTGCTTGGTTCTCCGGTCGATCAGGATTCGCCCGCCGCCGCGATGTAGCCGGCTGCGTCGAGCAGCTTGGCCGCATCGCCAGGATTGGCGGGCTTCAGCCGGTACAGCCAGTTGCCGTAGGCGTCGGCGTTGACCTTTTCCGGCGCGGCGACGACGGCGTCGTTGACCGCGAGCACGACGCCCGCGACCGGCGCGTAGACGTCGGAGGCTGCCTTGACCGATTCGACGACCGCGCAGGCTTCGCCGGCCTTGAGAGCTCTGCCGACTTGAGGCAATTCGATGAAAACGAGATCGCCCAGCGCCTGCTGGGCGTGATCGGTGATGCCGGTCGTAATCGTACCGTCCGGTTCGCTGCGGACCCATTCGTGGCTTGCGGTGTACTTGAGGTCTGCGGGTACGTTCATCGGATAGGGCTCCATGCCAGGGTGGTGAATCGATGCGCAGGCTGCGTCATCGGTATTGGGCTCAGTCGATCAGGCTCTTGCCGTTGCGGACGAACGGCGGCTTGACCACGCGCGCGGCCAGCGGCTTGCCGCGCACATCGACGTGCACGACGTCACCCGGCGTCACGCGAGCGGGCAAGCGGGCCAGCGCGATCGACCGGCTCAGCGTCGGCGAATAGCTGCCGCTGGTGACTTCCCCGTCGCCGTGCGCGGTTGTTACCTGCTGGTGGCCGCGCAGTATGCCCCCTTGGTCCTGCAAGACGAGGCCCGCGAGCTGCCGCGACGGATGCGCGGCGAGCAACGCCGCCTTGCCGACGAAGTCGCGGGGGCTCGTCAGGTCGACGGTCCACGCGAGACCGGACTCCAGCGGATTGACGGCTTCGTCCATGTCCTGTCCGTACAGATTCATTCCCGCTTCCAAGCGCAGCGTGTCGCGCGCGCCGAGGCCGCAGGCCTTGACGCCCGCGGCCTGCAATGCCTGCCAGAGGTCGGGCGCGAGCGCGGCCGGCAGAGCGATCTCGAAACCGTCCTCGCCGGTGTAGCCGGTGCGCGCGATCAAATACTCGCCAACCTGCGCGGCGTTGAACGGTTTCAGCGATTCGCTCCCCGCGCGCGCCGCCGGCAGGACGCTCCAGACGCGGTCGCGCGCGTGCGGCCCTTGCACCGCGATCATCGCCAGGTCACGCCTCGGGGTCAGCTTGAGATGCGGGCCACGTTCGGCGATAAGCGCGCCGAGCCAGGCGAGGTCCTTGTCGGCCGTGCCGGCGTTGACGACCAGCCGGAACCAGTCTTCGCGGAGGAAATAGACGATCAGGTCATCGAGCACGCCGCCGTCGGGACGCAGCAGGCAGGAGTAAAGCGCCTTGCCCGGCGCGGTCAGCTTGTCGACATTATTGGCGAGTGCCCCGCGCAGGAAGTCGCGCCCGCCGCTTTGGCTCGCGGCCGGCTCGCGCGGCTCGATGTCGACCGCAAGCATGTGCGAGACATCGAACATTCCCGCGCCGCGGCGCACCGCGTGATGCTCGTCGATCTGCGAGCCGTAGTGGACCGGCATGTCCCAACCGCCGAAATCGACCATCCGGGCGCCGGCAGCGCGATGAATGGCATGGAGCGGGGTTTGCTTGAGCAACACGCCTCCCAGGCAGCAAAAAGGGCGAGGCCGTGATGTCGGCTTCGCCCCGTCTGTCCTTTTTACCTGAGAGATTGCGGCCCTCGCCCTTCGGCTTGAGCCGGTGCCCCTTCGGTGGACCGCTGCATCAAACGCGCGGCCGCTCTCCAGAGTGACTTACGGCTCGCGCAGTCCTTTTGCCTGAGCGATCGCGGGAGTTACGCCTTCGGCGGCAGCCGGTCCAAGGTGCGGCTGCCCTCTCCTGCACGAGCCGGGCAAGCTTACCGGCCGCGTCGACGGCTGTCAAAAACGCCCGCAGCCGACGGCGACGGGTTTCGGCGCTTACTTCTTCAGCGTCAGAATCCAGTCGACCAGATTCTTGATGTCGGCGTCGCTGACCTGAGTGTTCGGCGGCATCGGAATCGAACCCCAGACGCCACTACCGCCTCTTTTCACCTTGTTGCTCAGCTTGGCCAACGCATCCTTGTCGCCCTTGTATTTGGCGGCGACGTCCTGATACGCGGGACCGACGACCTTCTTGTCGATCGCATGGCAGGCGGCGCAACCGTCTTTTTGCATCAGCGCCTGCGCAGCGGCGTTGTCCAGCGCGGCGTGCGCGTTGCCGGCCGCAAACAAGATGACGGCGAGCGCGATTCCGTGGCGTTTCATTTTTTGTCTCCGAGAGTGGTGGCAGATCGACGGTGATGGTACCGGAACGCCGTCGACGCTGCTAACCGCCAGCCCGTCAGGACGCGAGAACTGCGTCCAGGTCGGACAGCGCGTGCAGCGGCGGCAAGCACACGGTGCCACGGCAAAGCCAAGCAGTGACCGGCCCGGCGCCTGACTCGTGGGGCTTCGCCAGCGCACCCGGCAGCCCCTGCAGCTGCGACAGGTTAAGCGTCTGCAGCGACGGACGATACTGACGTTCGACGCCGCGCTGCCAGGACAGGCAGCCGGCGGGCTCGCCGCGCAGCAACAGCATCGCCGGTGGCTCGAGGCAGGATTCGAGCGCGACCAGCAGCGATGAAAAGCCAGCCGGCCGTGCGGCCAGCTCGTGCCCGAACGCGCGCACCGTTCGCTCGGCGCTGTCCAGATAGCGGGGCTCCGACAGCCAGTGCCCGAGCGCGATCAGCGCCTGCGCGGCAATGCCGTTGCCGGCCGGCGTGGCATTGTCGTGTCCGGGCTTCGGCCGGAGCAGCAGGGTTTCGTGGTCGTCGCTGGTGAAAAAAAATCCGCCGCCGGCGCGATCCTCGAAGCGGGTGAGCAAGGCTTCGGCAATTTCGGTTGCCCAAGACAAGTCCTCCTCGCGAAACGCCGTCTGCAGAAGCTCGATCAAGGCCGCGAGCAAAAAGGCGTAGTCGTCGAGATAAGCATTCAAGTGCGCGCGCCCATCCTTGTACGTCGCGAGCAGCCGCTTATCGAGCCACATCGACCGCCGGATGAAGTCCGTCGCCTGCTGTGCGTCCGACAGCCACGAAGGCTCGCCGAACACGCGGGAGGCACGCGCCAGCGCTGCGATCATTAGCGCGTTCCACGAGCAGAGGAGCTTGTCGTCGCGGCCCGGGCGAACGCGTCTTGCGCGCGCCGCCAGCAGCTTGGCGCGTGCAGCCTCGAGACTGGCCTCGACCTCGGACAACGGCAGCGAAAGCTCGCGGGCAACCTGCTCGAGGGGCGCCGTGACCCTCAGGTGCCAAGCCGCGTGCTCGAAGTTCGGCGCCCGGTCCAGGCCCCAGTGCCGGGCGGCGACCGCGTATTCGACCGGATCGAGCTCCGCCTTCACCTGATCGGGCGTCCACACGTAGAACTTGCCTTCCTCGTGCTCGCTGTCGGCGTCGAGGCTCGAATAGAAACCCCCGTCGGGTGCGCGCATTTCTGCTTGCAGCCACGCCACGATTCCGCGTGCGGTTTTCTCGAAGGCGGGTTCACCGGTCGCGCGCCAGGCATCGGCGTAAAGCGCGAGCAGCGACGCGTTGTCGTAGAGCATCTTTTCGAAGTGCGGAATCGTCCATTCGCCGTCGACGCTATAGCGCGAGAATCCGCCTGCCAGCTGGTCGTGGATGCCGCCTTCCGCCATGCGCGCGAGCGTGACGCGAACCATGCGCAGCGCGTGCTCGTCGCGTGTCGCGGCGTAACGGCGCAGGCAAAAGTCCAGCTCGGCCGCGTGCGGGAATTTCGGCGCCTGGCCAAAACCGCCATCGACGGGGTCGAACGATTGCGCGAGCGATGCATAGGCTCTCGCGGATGCTGCCGCCGGCAGCGCCGCGGTGGAATCGGCCGGCTCGGGCAAGGTTAGCGCGAGTGCAGCCTTGAGCCGCTCGTTCTGCTCGGCGATCGCCTCTCCCTGTTCGCGATACGCCTGCGCGAGCTGCGGCAGCAGGTCGGCGAACCCGGTCAGCCCGTAACGCGAGGTCTTCGGGAAATAGGTGCCGCCGAAAAAGGGCTCCTGCTGCGGCGTCAGGAACATCGTCAACGGCCAGCCGCCGGTCCTTCGCGAGAGCATTGCATGCGCGGCCTGGTAGATCTGGTCCAGATCCGGCCGCTCTTCCCGATCGACCTTGACGTTGACGAACAGGTCGTTCATCAGCGCCGCGACGGCCTCGTCTTCGAACGATTCGTGCGCCATCACGTGGCACCAATGGCATGCCGAATATCCGATCGACAGCAGGATCGGCTTGTTCTCACGCTTCGCCCGCGCGAGCGCTTCTTCGCCCCACGGATACCAGTCGACCGGGTTGCTCGCGTGCTGCTGCAGATAGGGGCTGGTTTCGCCCGACAGACGATTGGGCATGTCGACGCCAAGGACCGAAAGCCGGCCCGCGAGCTAGGGCTTGATTTCGTCGAACGCGACGCGCTCGAAATCGGCGCCGCGCTGCAAAAGGCGAGTCAGGCGGAAGCGGCGCTCGGGCCCGGAGGAGAGGGTGCGGAAAATGCGGCCGGCAGTGAACGTGCGTGGCGGGAAGAGCATCGCGGGCTTTTCATCGGGTGTCGCGCCGAGGATCACCGTCGGTATCGGGGCCTCTTCGACCAACATCGTCGTCAGCGCTCGCACCGCGATCGCCGTCGGCGCCCCTGGCCAAAGCTTGATCCCCAGCGTCAGCTCATCGCGGCTGTCGAGCGCGACATGCGTGACATGTCCGCAGCGCAAGCGCTCGTCGTCGCGAATCACGACCAGCTGATCGAGATGCCAGCGGTACTGGCCGACGGCCGGGCGGTGCAGCATCGCGGCCGTCCACTCGTAATTTCCCTGCCAGCGTTCCCACGCCCACGAGCGCTCGGCTTCGTCTTTGTTGCGATCGTAGTCGGTAAGGGCGCCCAGCGTGGCCAGGTGCTGCGTTCCCTGGTACGACAGGTGGCCGACCAGGTCCTTGCTGTTGAAGGTCTTGCCGGACACCCGAAAGTACGCGGCGCCGAGGCCGCCGGCGCAAAGCTCCAGCCCCGTTTGCGATTCACCGCCCTCGCCGCGCTTGAGCGGCAGCGCGTACCAGTGCGCATCGAGCTGCGCCAGCAGCGTCGAGCACGCCTCGGCGGAGACATCGTGCCCCAGCTGCAGCTCGGCGGGATTAGCTCCGCTGGCGAGGCGCTTCAATCGTCCGCGCACGCTCGACGTGAGCTTCGCCGGATAGCAATAACGCATCGACTGGCTGCCGTGGCGCGGCTCGGCGGCATGCAGCGTCGCGCCGCCGAGACCGTCGAGATCGACCGTGATCACCGGTCCCTCGGTTTCGCGCTGCTGCGCATACGGAAAGATCTTGCGCGCCCACATCGCCAGCCAGCGGTCGGTCAATTCGATCTGACGCACTGTCATGCTGCACGGATCGGCCAGATCGAGCAACAGCGCATGCGCGTAAGTCGAGTAACAGGACAGTCCGATGGCATTGGGCATCAGATCGTCCGACACCGCCGTAACGGCGCACTCGAGGATTTCGGCCAACCTGAAATAGGCATGCAGCTCCTGCCAGACCGACGCGCCCGGTGTGCGGCGCGCCAGGCCGTGCACCAGCACCAATTGTTTGCCGACCCAAAGGCCGCGCTGCAGGACCTTGGCTTTGACGCCCTGCAGCTCGGCGTCGCCTTCGAGCAGCGGTTTAAGACATGCCGAGTACTGGACCCATAACGCCTGCCAGAGCGCAAGCGCCTGGTCGGACGCTTCCTTTTCGCGCGCTGCAGCCGGCTGCGGCTTGCCTGCATAACGTCGTGCGAGCTCGGTATGCAGGAAGCTCACCGGCTCGCGCATCAGCTCAGCGATCCGGCCACGCTCGCGCGGCGCAAACTCCGCCTCGCCGACCCGCCGCAGCTGGTCGAGTATCTCTTCGTAATACCGCGGGATATTGGTGACCGGCAGGTTGCGCAGCCACGTCGCGCAGCCGTCGGCGTCGGCGAAAGCGAGCTGGCCGAGGGGGGGGTGGCCCTGCGCCTGCGCAGGCGTGGTTGGGTTGGTCACCATGACAGCGCCATATTCGAGTCTTTATAGCACAACTGCCATGCCGGGCGGATAGCCGGCCGCCGCACGGCGCCGGGAGGGCGCGACATCGTGAATAGTCGGGTTTTCCGGTGCGCAATCTGCCGGCGCGCCGGGTCGCTGAGACGACCAGACTGTGTACAACAGAGAAAGGGCCAGCGACCGATAACCCCATCCGCCGCCGACTCGATCTGGAGACCCATATGTACACCGACTTCGCATACAACCTGCCCCATCCGCTGAACGTGCGCGAATCGCTGGCGCGCGGCGGATATGAAAATCGCGAACTCCGCGCGGCCGGCCGTCGAGCGTCAGAAACCGCTCGCCGCGACGCACCGTCGCGCCGCTACCGCTTGCCTCCAACCCGCGCTGCGCGATCCTCGCGCAGTCGCGGGGTCTTTTTCGCGCCGGGCAAGCGCTTGCTCTCGGCGGTCGTGATCGCAGCGGCATTGTTCACGATGGCGGCGATGTTTGGCACGGCGACGGTCGTCGACAGCGCCACTTTCAACGCCAACGCAGGGCCACGCCTGGTCGCCTCGGCGTCGCTCGCACCGGCGCCGATCCTCGCTCTTACGCGCTGAACGCGCGCCTTCGGCGACAGCGACGGTCACCGAATGTGGCCGGCACCTACACCAGCACGCGCTCGATGCCGCCGTTGTTCGCGGCCTTGACGTAATCCGGCAGCCAATCCGGTCCGAGCACCCGGCGCGCGATCTCGACGACGATGTAGTCGGCGTCAGTGCCGGCATCGTCGGCGAATCGGGACAGCCCCTGCAGGCACGACGGACACGAGGTCAGAACCTTCACCTTGCCGTCGAAGCCGTCGCCGCGGAGCGCAGAGGCGCCCTTGCGCATCTCCTCTTCCTTGCGAAAACGGACCTGGGTGGCGATATCCGGCCGCGTCGACGCCAGTGTCCCCGATTCGCCGCAGCAGCGGTCGTTCAGCGCCACTTTCGTTCCCATCAGCTGGTTGACCACTTTCAGCGGCTGGTAGGTCTTCATCGGCGTATGGCAGGGGTCGTGGTACATATAGCGCACGCCGGGGAGCTCGCCTTCGCCGAGCCTCACGCCTTTTTCCAGCAGATATTCGTGGATGTCGAGCAGCCGGCAGCCGGGAAAAATCTTTTCGAACTCGTATTTCTGCAGCTGGTCCATGCAAGTCCCGCACGAAACCAGCACTGTCTTGATGTCGAGGTAGTTGAGCGTGTTGGCGACGCGATGAAACAGCACGCGGTTGTCGGTGATGATCTCCCGGCCCTTGTCGTCGTTGCCTGCCGATGTCTGCGGATAGCCGCAGCATAGGTAGCCGGGAGGAAGCACGCATTGCGCGCCGACGTGATAGAGCATCGCCTGCGTGGCGAGTCCCACCTGCGAGAAAAGGCGCTCGGACCCGCAGCCGGGGAAGTAGAAAACAGCGTCCGATTCCTCGGCGGCCCGCGACGGGTCGCGGATGATCGGCACGACGGTCGAATCCTCGATATCGAGCAGCGCCCGGGCCGAGCGCTTCGGCAAGCCGCCCGGCATCGGCTTATTGACGAAGTGGATCACCTGCGTCACCAGCGGCGTCCCGCCGACGGTTGCCGGCGGCCGCCCGGTCTGCGCCGCCGCGAGGCCCATCCACTTCACCACGCGGTATGCCAGACGCTGCAGCCGGTAGCCCCACACCATCATCAGCTTCCGCGTCAGCTTGATCCGCGTCGGGTCGGTCGCGTTCAAAAAGAACATCGCCGCTGTCGTTCCCGGATTGAATTTGGCGTGCCCCTGGCGGCGCAGCAGGTTGCGCATCGCGATCGAGACGTCGCCGAAATCGATGTCGACCGGGCACGGATTCAGGCACTTGTGGCAGACCGTGCAGTGGTCGGCGACGTCGCCGAACTCGTCGAAATGTTTCAGCGACACGCCGCGCCGCGTCTGCTCCTCGTACAGGAAGGCCTCGATCAGCATCGAGGTCGCCAGGATCTTGTTGCGCGGGCTGTACAGCAGGTTGGCGCGCGGCACGTGCGTTGCGCACGGCTGTTTGCACTTGCCGCAACGCAGGCAATCCTTGATCGAGTCGGCAATTCGTCCGATCTCCGACTGTTCGAGGATCAGGCTCTCGGCGCCGAGCAGGCTGAAGCTCGGGGTGTAGGCTCCGGACAGATCGGCGCCGGGCAACAGTTTGGCTCGGTTGAAGTGCCCATCCGGATCGACCTTCTGCTTGTACGCGATAAACGGCGCGATCTCGTCCGCAGTCAGGTATTCGAGCTTGGTGATGCCGATGCCGTGCTCGCCGGAGATGACGCCGCCCAGGGCGCGCGCCAGCGCCATGATGCGCCCCACCGACGCATTGGCCTGCTGCAGCATCGCATAGTCGTCTGAGTTCACCGGGATATTGGTGTGGACGTTGCCGTCGCCGGCATGCATGTGCAGCGCAATGAATACTCGTCCGTGCAGCACTGAACGATGAATGTCGGCGCAGCACTTCAGTATCGGAGCGAACGCGGCGCCGGCGAAGATTTCCTGCAGCGGAGCCTTGATCTCCGCTTTCCAGGACACGAGCTCAGCGCGGCTTTGCAGCGCGGGAAAGGTCTCGTCGAGCCGGTCCAGCAGGTCCTGCCATCGAGCGCGCACAGCCCCGATTAGCACGCGCGCCTCGTCGACCTTCGCATCCAGTGCATCCTGCGCCGGTGCGGCGTCGGCGTCGGCGCTCCAAAGCGCCGCCGGCAGCGGCCCTGCGAAGAACGCCGAAAGCGCATCGCACAGCACGAGCTTGTTGCCGATCGACAATTCGATGTTGATGCGCTCGATTCCGTCGGTGTAGTCGCCGAGACGCTCGAGCGGGATGACGACGTCCTCGTTGATCTTGAACGCATTGGTGTGCCGGGCGATCGCCGCCGTGCGGGCGCGGTCGAGCCAGAACTTCTTGCGCGCCTCGGCCGAGACCGCGACAAAGCCTTCGGCGCCGCGGGCGTTGCAGATGCGTACGACCTCGGAGGCTGCGCGCGCGACCGCATTGTCGCTGTCGCCAACGATGTCGCCGATCAGCACCATCTTCGGCCGGCCGTGTCGCTTCGCCTTGGTCGCGTAGCCGACCGCCTTGACGTAGCGCTCGTCGAGATGCTCGAGCCCGGCGAGCTGAACGCGCTCGCCCGGTGCCGCGCCGGCGAGCGTGTCGATATAGCGCTTGATCTCGACGATCGCCGGCGTCGACTCGCGAACCTGACCGAAGAATTCCAGGCACACGGTGCGAATCGCCGGCGGCATCGTGTGCAGGATGAAGCGCGCCGACGTAATGATGCCGTCGCAGCCTTCCTTCTGCACGCCGGGGAGCCCTGCGAGAAACTTGTCGGTCACGTCCTTGCCGAGCCCGGTCTTGCGGAACCGCTCGCCCGGGATTGACAGCGTCTCGGTTCGGATCGGCGCGCCGACGCCGCCGTCCGCCGTCGCCGCATGGTACGCGAGCTCGAAGCTGGCGACGTCGGCGTCGTGGATCTTGCCGACGTTGTGATCGATGCGCGTGACCTCGAGCCACTCGGCATCCGGCGTCACCATCCGCCACGACGCGAGATTGTCGAGCGCCGTGCCCCAGAGCACCGCCTTCTTGCCGCCGGCGTTCATCGCGACGTTGCCGCCGATGCAACTGGCGTCGGCCGACGTCGGATCGACGGCGAACACGAGCCCGGCTGCGTCGGCCGCGTCGATCACGCGCTTGGTGACCACACCCGCGCCGGCATCGATCACCGGCGTGGCGTCGCTGCGACCGGGCAAGACGACCCTTTCGATCACCGACAGACGCTCGAGTTTTTCGGTGTTGATCACCGCCGCTTTGGCGTCGAGCGGCACCGCGCCGCCGGTATAGCCGGTGCCGCCGCCGCGCGGAATGATCGTCAGCCCCAGCTCGATGCATCCCTGCACGAGGCCGCGCACCTCGTTCTCGGTATCCGGATGCAGGACGACGAACGGATATTCGACGCGCCAGTCGGTCGCATCGGTGACGTGCGAGACGCGCGCCAGGCCGTCGAAGGCGATATTGTCCTTGCGCGTGTAGCGCGAGAGCACGCGCCGCGTGCGCTTGCGAAGCTCTGCCGTCTCGCGAAACGCGCTTTCGAAAGAAGCCACCGCCTCGCATGCACGATCGACCAGGCGCCCGACCTTCACGTCGCGCACGGCATCGGCAATCGCACGCCGGCGCTTGTCGATCTCGGCCAGCCGATGGCGCAGCGCGCCGATCAACAGCGCCCGGCGCTTCGGATTGTCGAGCAGGTCATCCTGCAGATACGGGTTGCGCTGGACGACCCAGATGTCGCCCAGCACTTCGAACAGCATCCTCGCCGAGCGTCCGGTGCGACGCTCGCCGCGCAATTCGACCAGCAGCAGCCACATCGGCTCGCCCAGCAGGCGAATGACGATCTCGCGGTCCGAGAACGACGTGTAGTTATATGGGATCTCGCGCAGCCGCGGGGTTTCGGCAGGCGCGTCCGACAGGCTGGCTTCGGGATCGGCGAGGGCGTCCATCGCCGATCGATTCTACCGCATTGCAGCATCGCCTAAACGCCGCTCGACGCGCATCCGCCACGCGGGCGCTTATTGCCTCGGGGTTCGCTGCGACGCGACGGGCGGCGCTTCGTAATTGCTTCGGAACGGGTTGATGTCGATGCCGCCTCGGCGGGTAAAGCGCGCGTAGACGGTCAAGCGCTCGGGGCGGCATCGCGCAGCGAGGTCGACGTAAATCCGCTCGACGCAGCTTTCGTGAAAGGCCGCATGCCTGCGGTAGGAAAGCAGATACGAAAGCAGCGACGCGCGGGCTATCCGGGGCCCGCGATAACGCACCATCACGTCGGCATAATCGGGCTGACCCGTGACCGGGCAGTTGGACCGGAACAGCTTGCTGGAGAGCGTCTCGTCGACTATCGCATCCCCCGCCGCGAGCAACCCGGGATCGGGTGCGGCTGCGGCCGCGCCGTCTTCGTTGTCCACCGACACGCCGGGCAACTCGGCGATGTCCGGCGCAGCGGCGACCGTCGCCGGATGCAGCACGACGTCGACCGCTGCCCGGCAGATGCGATTGAGATCCGCGGCGATCGTCTCTCCCAGGCGCTCGCGCGTGACGACCTGTTCCTGCGCAAACGAGCCCAGGTAGAGCTTCAGCGATTTCGATTCGACGGTCGCGGGGGAATCGGCGGGAACGCGCAATTCGCCGATCGCGAGCTGCGGCTTCCTGCGCGCATCGAGCCAGGATATTTCGTACGCGGTCCACAAATCGGCTCCCGCGAAGGGCAGGGTGCCGCGAAGCCCTAGCGCTTCGCGCTGCGCGCTGCGGTCGATCGGAAAGAGCAGGCTCGAATCGTAACGATCGGGATAACCGGTCGCCTTGCCGAGCGGGGATGTGTCGTGTGCGTTCATCGCTGGACTTCGTGGATTTGCGCGCCGGCGTTGGCGTGGTGACGGAAATGCGGTTGCATCGCCGACGAAGATCGGCATGATACGCTCGAATGCACGCGCAATCATGACGGCCCTTCGCACCAGCTACGACGAATTTCCTTACCAGAGCGTGCCGCTGCGGCAGACGCATCCCGACCATCTGGCCACGGTTGCGTCGCTGTTCGGTTTCGACGCGGCCGACGTCGAGCGGGCCCGCGTACTGGAAATCGGCTGCGGGTCCGGCGGCAACCTGATTCCGCTGGCGGCAAGCTACCCGGACTCGACCTTCGTCGGCGTCGACCTGTCCGCCGTGCAGATCGCCCACGGTGTGGCCGAGATCGAAGCGCTGGGATTGCGCAATATCCGCCTGCAGGCGATGGACGTCATGGCCTTCGACGAAGCGCAAGGCGCCTTCGATTACATCATCGCGCATGGCATCTATTCGTGGGTGCCCGCGCCAGTGCAGGACAGGATCCTCGCGCTTTGCGCATCGCTGCTGGCTGCCAACGGCATCGCGTTCGTCAGCTATAACACGCTGCCGGGCTGGCGGATGCTCTCCACCGTGCGCGAGGCGATGCTCTATCACACGCGCGATGTCGAGGATGCGCGGGCGCGGGTCGCGAAGGCCCGCGCGACGCTCGACTTCCTGGCCGAAGCCGTGCCGGACCGAGACTCGGCCTACGGCCGGCTGCTGCGTCTGGCTGCCGAGCACATCCGGCAAAAGCCCGACTATTACGTGCTGCACGAATACCTCGAGGAGAGAAACGAGGCGGTGTATTTCGAGCAATTCGTCGAGCGTGTCGTCGCTCGGGGCCTGCGCTACCTCGGCGATAGCGACATCCGAACGATGCTGCCGCTCGGCCTTCCGCCCAAGACCGACGCGACGCTGAACCGGATCGCGCCCGGATTGATGCGCCGCGAGCAGTTTCTTGATTTTCTGAAGAGTCGCAGCTTTCGCCAAAGTCTGTTGATCCGCGCTGGCGCGGCGCTCGATCGCAAGCTCTCGCAGGCCCGAGTGATGGCGCTGCGTATCGCGGCGCCCGTGCAGCGCAACGAGACGCCGGTCGACCTCGCCTCGGATCGCGCCGAGACGTTTCGCTTTGCCGACGGACGAAGCGTCGAGGCGTCCACCCGCATCGTCAAGTCCGCACTGACGATACTGGCCGCGCAATGGCCGCTCGCAATCCCCTTCGACCAATTGCTCCAACAGGCGGCGGAGAAGATCGGCGTGCACGACGCGCCGGCCGAGCGCGATGTTCTGGCAGCCGAGATTCTGCGCCTGCACCTGGGCGGCCTGGCGGAATTGAATCGCGCAGCCCCGCCCTTCGTGCTGGTCTCAGGACCGCGGCCCCAGGCGAGCGCCATCGCCAGGCGCGACGCGCCGCGCGGTGCGGCAAGTGCGAACCTGCGACACGAACCGATCGTCTTGCGGGACGACGAGCGTGCGTTGCTGCCGTTGCTCGACGGCACCCGCACGCGCGAACAGATCGCCGCGTCGCGCTGGCCGGCGCTGCCCGAGGCGGAACGCCTGGCGGCGCTCGACGCGGCGCTCGCCTTGCTGGGGCGGCAGGCGCTGCTGGTGCTCTGAGTGCGCGCTTCGCCGCCGCCCGGATCATCGTCGTTCGCGCGTTCACGCTATCCGATCGAACCGCCGGTAGCCGATCGCCTCGGCGACATGCGCTCCCGCCAGCGCGTCGCTGTCGGCAAGATCGGCAATTGTGCGCGCCACCTTGAGAATCCGGTGATAGGCGCGCGCCGATAGCGCGAGCCGTGCGAACGCGCTTTTCAGCAGCGCATCGCCATCGGAATTCGGGACGCACCAGCGCTCGACTTCCTTGACGTCCAGCCATGCGTTCGCTTTCGCCTGGCGACGATGCTGACGGTGCCTCGCCGCGGCGACGCGCTCGCGCACGGCGGCGCTCGTCTCCCCGGAGATGGCCGCCCGATGCGGTCCCGGCATCGCGTCGGCTGCGAGCGACGGCACCTCGATCTGAAGATCGATGCGGTCGAGCAGCGGTCCGGAAATTCGCGCGCGATAACGCGCGACCTGATCCGGCGTGCAGCGGCATCTGCCGCCGGCGTGGCCCAGATAGCCGCACGGGCACGGATTCATCGCGGCGACGAACTGGAAGCGGGCCGGAAACGTCGCCTGGCGCGCCGCGCGCGAGATATGGATGCGGCCCGACTCGATCGGCTCGCGTAGCACTTCGAGCACCCGGCGGTCCCACTCCGGCAACTCGTCGAGGAACAGCACGCCGTGATGGGCGAGCGAGATCTCGCCGGGCCGCGGATCGCTGCCGCCGCCGACCAGCGCGACGGCGGAGGCCGTGTGGTGAGGCGCGCGAAACGCGCGCCGTCCCCAGTCGTCGGAAGAGAAACGGCCGGTCAGCGATTGCAGCGCGGCGGATTCGAGCGCCTCGTCCTCGGAGAGCGGCGGCAGCAGGCCCGGCAGGCGCTGCGCCAGCATCGATTTGCCGGTCCCAGGCGGTCCGATCATCAGGAGGCTGTGCGATCCGGCCGCGGCGACTTCCAGTGCGCGCTTGGCCCGCGCTTGCCCGCGGACGTCGATCAGATCCGGGCCGGCGATCGAATCGCCTGGCGGCTGCGGCGTCAGGACCGGCAGCGGCGTGCGCCCGGTCAGGTGCGCGCAGACCTCGAGCAGCGATGCGGCCGGATGGACGATCGCGTCGCGGACCAGCGCTGCTTCGGCGGCAGACGCCGCAGGAAGCACGAAGGCGCGTCCGTCGCGCCGCGCCGAGAGCACCATCGCCAGCGCGCCGCGGATCGCGCGAAGCGCTCCGGTCAGCGCGAGCTCGCCGGCGAATTCGTACTGCGCGAGCGGAGGCGCCGGAATCTGTCCGGTCGCGGCCAGGATGCCGAGGGCGATCGGCAGATCGAATCGGCCGGATTCCTTCGGCAGATCGGCCGGCGCGAGATTGACGGTGATCCGGCGCGCGGGAAATTCGAACTGCGCATTCTGCAGCGCCGCGCGGACTCGATCGCGCGCTTCGCGCACCTCGGTCTCCGGCAATCCGACGAGGTGCACCGCCGGAAGCCCGCCGGCCAGGTGCACCTCGACGGTAACTCTCGGCGCGTCGACGCCGGATAGCGCACGGCTATGGACGACGGCGACTGCCATTGGCTGCTCCTCGCGCTTCTTCGATCGATTCGAAGAGACTAATCAGTCGGCGAGCCAGGCGATCTCGACCATTAGGCCTAGCCGCAAAAGGGATAAGGACGGCGGCAGTCGTTCGACGATCGCCGCGACCGGTTTGAACGGCAGCATCGGCCGACCTATACTCGCCGCCTGACAACCGCCTGACGACGGGAAGGAACCCAGGAATGCATTGCGCCGCTTGCGACGCCGACAACCCCAGCACCGCCAAGTTCTGCAACGCGTGCGGTGCGCGGCTGGGGCTTGCGTGCCCGAACTGCGGCCATATCAATGGTGCGGGCAGCCGCTTTTGCACCGATTGCGGCGGCCAGCTGACCGCTGCGCCGCGGGGCGGAGCCGCGGTGCAGCGTCCCGGACCGGGCGCGCCGTCGACGTACACACCGCCCCATCTGGCGGAAAAGATCCTGGCTTCCCGAAGCGCGGTCGAGGGCGAACGCAAGCAGGTGACCGTCCTGTTCGCCGATATCAAGGGTTCCACCGAGCTGATACGCGCGCTGGACACGGAGGAGGCGCAGCAGCTGCTCGACGGAACGGTCAAGGTGATGATGGAGGCCGTGCATCGCTACGAGGGCACGGTAAGCCAGGTGTCGGGTGACGGCATCATGGCCCTGTTCGGCGCGCCGATCGCCCACGAGGATCACGCGTTGCGCGCATGCTACGCCGCTCTCGCGCTCCAGGACGGAATGCGCCGCTTCGCCGAGCAGGCCCGGCGGACTCACGGTGCGCTGGTCGATGCGCGCGTCGGGCTGAACAGCGGGGAAGTCGTCGTGCGCCTCATCAGCGACGATCTTCATATGGATTACAGCGCGATGGGCCAGACCGTGCATCTTGCCTCTCGCCTCGAGCAGCTGGCCCGCGAGGGAACGACGTTGCTCACCGCCGAAACCCTCGCACTGGTCGAAGGCTACGTGCAGGTCCAGTCGGTGGGACCGGTTCCGATCAAGGGTCTGGACGGGCCGATCGAGCTGTTCGAGCTGGTCGGGGCGGGGCTCGCCCGAACGCGGCTGCAGGCTCTGGCGGCGCGCGGACTGACGAGATTCGTCGGACGGCAGGCCGAGCTCGCCACCATGCATGGCGCACTCGAAAAGGCGCGAGGCGGTCAAGGGCAGATGATCGCTCTGGTCGGAGAGCCGGGAGTCGGCAAGTCGCGCCTGGTGTGGGAGCTCACGCACTCGCATCGCGCCCGCAACTGCCTCGTGCTGGAGAGCAGCTCGGTTTCCTACGGCAAGGCGACGGCGTGGCGGCCGATGATCGATCTCCTGAAGAGCTATTGCCGCATCGAGCCTCGCGATGATGCGCGCACGATACGAGAGAAGCTGACCGGCAAGCTACTGACGCTCGATCGCAACATGGAGTCCGATCTTCCGGCGTTCCTGGCGTTGCTCGACGTGCCGGTCGGCGACGGCGCCTGGCAGGAATTCGATCCGCCGAAGCGCCGCAAGCAGACGATCGATGCACTCAAACGCCTGCTGCTTCGCGAAAGCATCGAGCAGCCGTTGCTTCTGGTCTTCGAGGACCTGCACTGGATCGACTCGGAGACGCAGGCGCTGCTCGACGCGCTGATCGAAGGCCTGCCCACGGCGCGCATCCTTCTGCTGGTCAATTACCGCCCCGAGTACCGGCACGGCTGGGGAGGCAAGACCTGCTATGCGCAGATTCGCGTTGACCCGTTCGGCGTGGAAGGTGCCGAGGCGCTGCTCGCCGCCCTGCTGGGTGCGGCGACCGACGTCGGCAAGCCGGCAGCCGCCGGGTCAGCCGGACGCGCGCACGGCGGCGTCGCGTTGAACGACTTGAAGCGGCTGCTTATCCAGCGGACCGAAGGCAACCCGTTTTTCCTCGAGGAAAGCGTTCGCTCACTCGTCGAGACCGGCACGCTGACCGGCGAGCGGGGCTCCTACCGGTTGAAGCGGAAGTTTGCCGACATTCGCGTGCCGGCGACGGTGCAGGCGATTCTCGCGGCCCGGATCGATCGCCTGCCAGCGCAGGAGAAACGGCTGCTGCAAACGATGGCAGTCGTAGGCAAGGATGTGCCGTACCTGCTGTTGCGCGCGATCGCCGCAGCGGAAGGCGCCAGGGATGCGCTGACCGAAGATGCGCTCAGGATCGGCCTCGGGCATCTGCAGGCCGCCGAGTTCATCTACGAGGTAAACCTTTTCCCGACGCTGGAATACACGTTCAAGCATGCGCTGACGTACGAGGTCGCATACGAGAGCCTGCTGCAGGAGCGGAGGAAATCGCTGCACGCCCGCATCGTGCGTGCGTTCGAGACGCTCTATCCGGATCGGCTGGCCGAGCACGTCGAGCGCGCGGTCCATCATGCGGTTCGCGGAGAAATGTGGGAGCACGCGCTCCGTTATGCGCGCCAGGCCGGTCTCAAGGGCGTCGCCCGTTCGGCTAACCGCGAGGCGGTGACATTTTTCGAGCAGGCGCTGTCTGCGTTGAAGCTTCTTCCCGAAAGCCGGAGCACGCTGGAGCAGGCAATCGATCTGCGCCTGGACATGCGGCAAGCGCTGGTTCCCCTCGGTGAGTTCGATCAAATTCTGAGCCATCTGCGCGAGGCCGAGACGATCGCCAAGACCCTCGACGACAAGCGCAGGCTCGCACGAATCCTTTCCTGGATGGCGTACTCGTATTTTTTCACGCTCGGCGATCATGATCGCGCCATCGAAACCGGACGCCGCGCGCTGGAGCTCAGCCGCGAGCTGGCCGATACGCCCTTGCAGGTCATCGCGACGTTTTACCTCGCCTATCCGCACCAGCAGCGCGGCGACTACCGGCAGGCGGTCGAAGGCCTGAAGCAGGTCGTTGCGACCTTGCAAGGCGAGCTGATCTCGCAGCGTTTCGGGATGGCCGGATACCCGGCGGTGCTCTCGCGCGGGCTGCTCGCATGGTCCCTCGGCGATCTGGGCGAATTCGCCGAAGGGAGGATCTACGCCGACGAGGCGATTGCGCTGGCCGAAGCACGCAACCAGCCTTGGAGCCAGGGCGTTGCGCAGACCTACCTCGGTCATTTCTATCTGGGTCAGGGCGATCTGCTCACTGCGATCGCGCTGCTCGAGCGATGCCGTGCACTGATCGATCGCTGGGAACTGCCGCGCCTCAGCACGTTCACCGCATCGCTGCTTGGCGCCGCTTATGCTCTGAGCGGACGTGTTGCGGAAAGCTTGCCTTTGCTCGACCAGGCGGCGTCCCAGCTGGGGGCCGAAGGCGCAGGCACCGAAGCACGCATCGCCATTCCGCTCAGCGAAGGTTATCTGATGGCCGGAAGGCACGACGAGGCGCGTCGGCTCGCCACGCTTGCGCTCGACGGCTCGCGGGAACGCCGGGAGCGCGGCTACGAAGCGCAGGCGTTGCGCCTCCTTGCCGAAATCGCCGCGCGGCAGCAGCCATCCGACAACTCCGCACTGGCGCGTTTCGGCGAAGCGCAAACGCTCGCGGTGGAACTCGAAATGCGCCCGCTCGAGGCCCGCTGCCGAGTCGGCGTCGGCAAGCTCCTGCTTAACGCGGGAAACAAGCGTGAGGCGGGTGTCGTACTGTCGACCGCAGTCGCGATGCTTGGCGAAATGGACATGAAGCTGTGGTTGCCGGAGGCAGAGGCTGCGCTCACGGCCGCCCTCGCGTCGCCGGTGCAAATGAACGCGTGAGGTAGATGGCGCCCAGCGCCATCGGCAAACCCGTCAGCTAGCGCGTTTTGTCCCGGTGCGCGCCTCGAGATCCGCGACCCGCGCCTCCAACGCTTCGAGCTTTTCGCGCGTGCGTACCAACACGCGAGCCTGAATATCTAGTTCCTCGCGCGTCACCAGATCGAGCTTGGCCAGGGCGCCACTCAGCATCGCCTTCAGGTTTTTTTCGGCGTCCCGGACCGGGCTTGCAGCGAATGCTGCGGCCACGCGCGCACTGACATCGTCGAGGATTTTGCTGTCGAGCATTCGCTTCTCCTCTTCCCATCGGTGATCGAGTCTAGCAAAGCGCATCCGTCATTGCGCTGGCGCGAAACTGGGCCTGTCCCAATGGCGTGCGGCACCCCGATAGTCTGCACTATCTTGGGGCAAATTCCAGGGCAGTCGCACTACCGTCAATGGGAGCGACAGATGGTAAGCATATGATTAGCAAGTGATTAATGGCATGGCATGGCTCGTGCTGAGTGGGTAGGGCCTTTTGTTCGTCATTCAGCCAAGGAGATAGCGATGTACGCCAGATTGCGCCAGATGTTTTCGCTTGCTGTTCTCGCCGCGGCCCTGTGCGGGAGCCCAGCACAAGCGCAAACCCCGACGCCCACGCCCGCACCCGAGGCCAAGCCCGACTACACGATCACCGGCAACTTCGGCATTTACAGCCAATATATTTTCCGGGGCCTTACACAAACCGACCAGAAGCCTGCGGTCCAGGGCGGCTTCGACTACGCCCACACCAACGGCATCTACCTCGGCACCTGGGCCTCGAACATCAGCTGGCTGCATGACGCGGGCGTGTGCAATCACGGCTGCAGTATGGAATGGGATTTCTACGGCGGCTGGAAGTACGCGATCAACGACGACTGGGGCACCGACATCGGTCTGCTCTATTACTACTACCCGGGGAGCTATGTCGGTGGGGCGACCAATCCCGACACGACCGAGGTCTATGGAGCGATATCGTGGAAATGGGTGTCGTTCAAATACTCTTACAGCGTGCATCACACGTTCGGCGTGCCGGACAACGCCGGATACGCCGACCTGTCGGCGAACTATCCGATCAACGATGCGTGGACGTTCAACGCCCACATCGGTCGCCAGGACTACCAGGGCAGTACGAACGGGGTCAGCAACAACGTTTTCGACTACACCGACTGGAAGCTTGGCGTGACCTGGGTCGTCAACGGCTACAACATCGGCGCGTACTACTCCGACTCCGACGCCAAGGATGCCGGCTATACGCTTGCCGGACGCAACATCGGCAGGGCGACCGGTACGGTGTTCGTGCAGAAGACGTTCTGATTCACCGTCGAGCTATTGGGCGCGCACTCATCTAGGGGCAAACAATGAAACTGGTAACCGCGATCATCAAGCCGTTCAAGCTGGACGAGGTCCGGGAGGCCCTGTCCGCGATCGGCGTGCAAGGCATCACCGTCACCGAGGTCAAGGGCTTCGGCCGGCAAAAAGGACACACCGAGCTCTATCGCGGTGCGGAGTACGTCGTCGATTTCCTGCCGAAGGTGAAGATCGAGGCCGCGATCAAGAGCGACCTGCTCGATCGCGTGATCGAGGCGATCGAAAAGGCGGCCAACACCGGCAAGATCGGCGACGGGAAGATCTTCGTTTTCGAGCTCGAACAAGTCGTGCGCATCCGGACCGGCGAGACCGGTGCCGATGCGCTCTAAGGGGAACAT